>Ga0209338_1000637_pt1 | contig 10794 bp, 5 predicted proteins | sample OlaalgELextract1_FD_187374 | JGI IMG/M metagenome (GOLD analysis project Ga0209338, IMG submission 187374) | Olavius algarvensis symbiont microbial communities from Tuscany, Italy - Type A ELBA extract 1 (SPAdes) (version 2) | ecosystem: Host-associated > Annelida > Digestive system >... | reverse complement strand
TGATGATATGTCCAATCGTTTTGAGACAACACCGGAACGTTACAGACGACAGACGTCATGCTCGTGGCATATAGCCAACCGTCTATATAGATAGACGGTTGGCTAATGAAAACCTTGTGTTTTAGTGAGAAACAGTTATTAATTAGCCGTAGACCAATAAGCTTTATCATCGCCATTTTACTATCACAACATTAAAATATTGTCTTTACTGTCCAGTTTGTCGCCATCACATCATTTTCGCCATTTTCCTTTTCTGTACTTCGTGTACGATTTGCATAATAAATAAAGTTGGAAATAGGTCGGGTCATAGTTTAAAATGGCAGGTCGGTCGGGCCTTAAAGGCATTCAGCACACTTTTTATATAATCATAGCCTAATTAGTATGCAGGATAGATGGGCAGATCCAATTTTTATCGGTACAGAAAATATAAATTTGCTTACGGCGACGCGATGATTTACACTAATAGCTTTCACGAATAATTGAAAAACACGGGACGGCGTTCTGGAAGTGCTGGCGGCAAAAGTTGGAATGAACCAAACGCTGTATCAGTCACGTCCGTGGTATTGATGATGCAAACACTATTTACGAACATTTGGGGTCATTTTGAACAAGAAGCTCAGCTATCGTAGAGAGGCTGCGCGATACTTCGCGTTACTGAACACTTTGCTAGGCCAGTCAAGGTCACTGAAGGTCATTCAAAATGACACCCCTTAGTAGAGCGTGTGCAAGTCCCTGTTAGTATTCCATTGTAACTATGTCTATCTTTTACCGTTTCTGAGACATTTAACGTTGAATAATGGCACTGCCTTGAATTCTGGAGGTTAGGGGTCGTTCAAGGTCATTGAAAGTGGTAGTATTCGAAAGCTTGGGTATTTGCATTCGATAGCAACTATGGCCGTATCTATAGCCACTTCGACACGATGCATGAACGTGACGGACAGCCAGCCAGCCAGCCTGCCACTGCATTCGACGCCCCCATTAGGGGGATCCCCCTCGGAATATTGCCATAACGTTTGGTATGGGAAAACTAGAATAGTGGTTCTACCAGACGAAGAAAAAAGTAATATGTTTACACATTTTGACAGAATACACGAACGTGGCAGACAGCTGGAGTATCTGGACAGACAGACGGGTGGATGAACAGACACCGCATACACGACGGCATAAGCCGCGCAAAAACCGAAACGACGAAACAGTGGTATTCGCGACAAACAGTAAACAGCTGATAAGCGAGATGAAACTTCCAGAGTAGCTTCGGGCGAAGAGTAGGCTAACAATCTGGAGATGGCGCTTGAACGCTGGCAACTGACGGCGACAACGTGTTCTGTGAGTCCAGTTAGATCATACCTTGAACTAGTAGCTCTGCTGTCGCAAAGAGGCCGCGCGATGCTATGAGTCTGTCAGTAGTTAGCTTCAATAGTACAAAACGTCGAACAGAGTCTTTTATTGTTAGTTAGATTTTACGCTATAGATTTATCACTGCATGCAATTAAATGCTGTTCTGTTGTCTTTGGCGTAACGTTGAAACTTCTTGTCATAAACATTTCGCCGTCCTTTCCCGCCATCAACAAACACCACTGCTTACTACCAGTGAAGTGTCACAACTTGCGGGACGGTGGTCCGGCGTCGTCGTATTGATAACACCTGGCCGGTAGCAGCGTTAACAGCACACAGTGAAACCAGATATTGGGCCAGAATCACGATTTCTGCTGCCTACCCCACCTGCATTCGACGCCCCCGTTAGGAGGCGTTCCCGTCAGAATATTGCCATGCCGTTTGGTACGGAAAAACTAGAATGGTGTGGCTACCCGACGGTGAAAAATTTGAAGATATCTTTATTCGTTTTGACAGAATGTACGTATGTGACAGACACACAGATACACACGCAGACAGACACTGCATGACTGCATAGCATCACGCGGCAAAAATTATGGCTATTGTAACATACACCAGCATGGACGTCGACGGATGCTTTCCCACCAAGACTGATACACCGGCCATCTGTGTGTATTAACAGGTTCACTCCTCGACTGCCGGCAGCGCCACCTGGTGAACAACAGAAACAACAACAATAACAATACAACAGTACAACAACACTTTAGTGTTTAACGCATGACTCATCTTCTTGTTTACCTCTGACAACAAGGAGGTAAATTTGACTGACTGCGATTGCTGTCTGTCTGTCTGTCTGTTAGCTAGATTACTCAAAAACGCATGGATGGATTTGGATGTCATTTTGCGTGTCGACAGGTGTCGGGACATGGACGAACTGGTCAATTTTTGACCCGATCCGGATCATAGTGAACCGGATTGCTTTCTCCGATATCGTATGAACTGCAACGCGGAATTTTATTACGTTGGAAAAATCCCACGTACAGGTATTGAGCATGGTTATTCGGCACGACGTGTGGTTTTGAGGCGTCGAAACACCGTTGTCGGAGGTAAATGCGATCTACCGAGTGCCTTCTAGTTTTTTCATTATCATCTTAACAATACTTTCTGACAATATGTATAAGAGGCAGCAATGTTCTTGTTCTTCCTGGTTGTTTGAGCTTGTTTCTACAGGATGACTCAAAAATGTCAGGCAACTTTTCTGGATTGCTCAATCTTTTAAATGCCTAAACCAATTCGCACGATTTCTGTTAATAAAAAAATAAGTGAAACTGGACAATTTACTTTCCTAATTTTTCGCCAGTGCCAGAAACCATACAAATCATTGCGGACTTTTATTTAAATATGTATGCAATCAAAGTTGCGTCACTTTTTGGGGCCACTCTGTAGTTGACAGCTATTTGATTTGTTCACGAAAGTTGCCTGCAAGTGTCAATATGTCAGTTGTCTGTTGGTTTTCCAACGACCCACTATTATGTTATATTATTAATGTGGCCCCCAGTACTGTAACTGCTAGTTTAATACGAGTTAGGCATGCTCAGTAAAAGGTAAAAGGTAAATGAGGACCATACTCCAAAAGAAGCTCATCTCCCTTACATAGGCCGTCAAGCCCGTAGGTGGATAAACCACTATTGTCTGTAATGCATGGCCAGTGCGACGCCATACCTATGGTTACCTTCCTATCCTAAGCTGGTACTCATTTCGCCTACCCACGGAGGGATGGCCAGGCTGAGTGACCTGGGTGGCTGGTTACATACCAAGATAGTTTACCCAAAGGCGGTCACCCATCCAGGCACTAACCAGGCCCAGCGTAGAGTAACTACGTTGATCAAGGCCAATGCGTTACCACTAAGCTAAACTGCCAACCATACATACTGAGCAGCAGGCAAAAAATTCAGAGTAAAGGATAAACGTAAAATGATATTTGTAGGATATTAGCGGAGAGCTACCGTGAAGTCCATATGGCTGGTGGGCACGTCGTTCTGACAGAACAGACAGTGTCAGTGACTTTCTGAACAGCATCTCACGAATGACTCCATCACCGCCGTTGTACCGACCTCTGCCTCCGGAGCCGTCGTTCAAGCTGAACCGCTGCAGTACTACTGGATACCTGCGGCAAAAAGTTATTTATAGTAACTGCCACTCACAGCCAACAGACTCCACAGTTTAGGGCAAAGTTATGTGAAAAGTCCCCATATTTTGGGGGGAAGTGGGCCCCTTCTATCACAATGGAGCTGTAGCTGAGGGTAATGTCAATGTTAATGTCAATAATAGACTTATATAGCGCAAAGTCACGAAGCATCTCTACTGTGCTGTGTGTGCTCAGTGGTAATAGATTCGTCTTCAGCAGTTATCTGAAGCTCCAGTTGCTGAGCACCGGGTCACGGAGACTGTCTGGTAGCGAGTTTAAGACCGTCGGACCTACAACAGAGGAGACCTGACAACTGAAAGTGCTGAGTCAGTAACGTGGTATGGTCAGGTGATGTCAAGTGGCTGATCGTAAATGACGTCGGCTGGGAATGTCTGAGACTGGTGTATAGCAGTCGACCAGGTACTCTGGGGCCTTGTTCTGCAGACAGCGATGCACTGTGACTCCCAGTTTGTAGTGGATGCGTTCTGGGACCTCGAGTCAGTGCAACTCCTCATGCAGCAAGTGTGACAAACCGTGGTCGAAACTTGTGTGTGTCAGTGACGAGACGCGCTGCAGCGTTCAGTACACACTGCAGTAATGTATCTTGGTAATGTTAGTAAATGTCAATGAACTGCGGCAAGGATGTTCTGCATTGCACCGCTTGTTAATTTCTGGTGTCACTTGCACCAAATCACAATACAGTCACAACTGAACCAACGCCTGAGTCGAACAAAAAGATGGTATCGTATAGTAGGGTTTAATGTCCCACTCGATATATTATAAGTCATTTCAGGGACGATTTGATTGGTCAGACGATCCAACCAACAGTGTCATAGCAATGAAGGACAATGGTTAGTCAACCAGGTCAAGTGTCAATCCCACCAAGCTCAGCTTACTAAAAGGTAAAGTAAAGAATGTAACAAAAATAATTTATACATATAGCACAATGAAGACCAAAGATACAGAGGTGCTCAGAAGATAGGCAGCTAAACCAAGCAACAAAAAAACAACAATAAATTCGATAACAAACACACTAGAATGTCACACATACAGAAAATGATGGCCGTGAAAGACAAGTACCGTTTCTCAAGAATCTCTGGATCCGTTATGCGTGTGTTGGTCATATGTGAATGAATGCCACTGCGTCCGTGCCATGCTGGGCCCTAGGAACGACAAACAGTTAGACTATGCAAAACAACAGCAATGGGCAAACACTGTTAAAAACCAAAAAATATATACAGGGTGTCCCAATAAAAAGTGCCCCCGCCCCTAAGGTTTGTAATTAATATTTCCACAATGGCTGGATTTTAAAACTAAACTTTGGCGGGAGTATTAGGCAAACATTATTACATAAATGTACCAAATTTGCTGAAAATATTTCTTTATTTGCAGTTTTAGTTTGAATTTATTAAAGTGAGACCAGCAGATTTCTAACATCAAAATTTGCATCGCCGTGGATATGTTGAGAAAACGTGGAACCAGCTGCCATCGCCGTGGATATGTTGAGAAAACGTGGAACCAGCTGCCATCGCCGTGGATATGTTGAGAAAACGTGGAACCAGCTGCCATCGCCATGGATATGTTGAGAAAACGTGGAACATCTGCCGAAAACGACGTCAGCGTGAAGTCCTTGTGAGGTGAAATTTGTAAACAAAGTACTTGTGCTTAAGTTGTTAGTTTTGCTTGATAAATTTTCAATGCAACTTGTTGAGCATGGATAATATGCGTAAAGTTTCACTGGAAGACAGATTTCAAATTCAGACGTTGCAAAAGCAGAAACGTGGTGCAAAGGCTATTGTTGTTGACTGTCACGTGTGGGGCCCCATGCTGGATGCCTACCAAAAGCTAAAGAAAAGCCACCAACAATTGTGGAACTTTGAACCACATTGCAGATGATCTGGAATGAACTTTCTCAGAAGCCAGTCGCAAAGGCTGTTCAGAACTTTTGCAAACGTTTGCAGGCATGCATGAACCAACCTTGATCATTTCATTTGACACATTCAATACCGCTTCAGTGATCAATCATCATTTATCATCTAAACAGTTCAAGTACTAGTAACTTGTCAGCACGTCTGTTTTTCCAGCAGCCTTCAGTCAGTCTCTTGGTGTTAAAAATTTTACTAATAAAATTGCCAGCACGGACAATTAAAAAGTAATTAACATTTGCAGACTAAAGATTCATGAATAAAACTAGGCATTATGTGATGTAGAAGTGACAACAGTAATGCTATAAAAATTGGCGTCAAAATTCCAAGTGGTTACGGAAACAATTATGAAACACTGTTGGGGTCACTTTTTATTGGGACACCCTGTACAAAATTACAAACACTATACAATACGTTATGACAAGCAGGCAGTGATTCTGATCACAGAAATACAAGTTAAAAGTCTGGCAACAAAACACGAGGTAAAGTACTTACAGCACCAGCACCACCAGCAACAGTTTCATAGTAACCGACATTTTCATCGCCAAATGTCACATTGTTCATGCACCCCTTGACAACAAATATCCACAACAAGCTCAGCTGTCACAATAAAATTCATGTCACTGAATATTTTGCTAAGTCACTCAAGGTCATTCAAAATGACATCCTTGAGTAGGGTGTGTGTAAGTCGCTATTAGTATTCCATTGTAACTATGTCTCATACTGTTTCTAAGAATTCAGCGTCAAATAGTGACATATCCTTGAATTCTGGGTCAGAGGTCACTCAAGGTCATTAGAAATGGCACCATTCGATAGACCACACAGGAGTTCCTACAGTCTATCTTGTATCAGTTTTCTGTTTTATATGTAACTTTTTATGTACTTAGCACTTATTTTAATTTCTATGTCATTAATGTGCAACTACCATGTCTTTATTAACAAATGCATTTTTATACAATCACGCTTTTAATTCACATTGTTAGGCGCCCTTGTTGTGTTTCGGCACTTACGTCGCCCTAATCTCGACTTTTTAGATAGATAGATAGATAGATAGATAACCTTTTTTAATGCATTTATCTTTTCCAAGATAAGGTGACAAATGGGTTAAAAATTGTGATCTTTTCATACCCACTTCACAACAAATATCCACAAGCAGTCAATTTAGCTGCCATATTTAGGTTTACAAGGACGGTTTATGCAACTGCTTTTGACACCTTGAAGAAGACATTTTACAGACCAGATACTCTAGGAAAATTTATTAAAATTTTGTGTAACTGACTAAACTTTTTAAACATTTAATTGACTAATTAATTACTAAAATTTGCAGCCCAACAAATGACGTGTGACGTGGTAACACCAGTGAGGTCACCTGTGATGCAGCACAGACTTCAAATGCTCTCAGTACCACATCAACAACCCTCTGTGATGTCAGCACGTTGCCCCCGACAACTGCTGCTGTATCTGAAGGATCGAGAAGACAGCTGTGTGGAATGATGATTTGTACTGGCTTCAAACAACCCTACGATACCAACACAAACGAGTCAATAGTATCTGGTGCAGTTTTATCATTTTTTCCTTCTATAAGATGCATCTGTTCGCTGTTTGGGGATGCTGAAAATACGAAATATGACACTGATGGACAAAACTGCAATGATGTGACTTCACTGGACCGAAAAATACACTCCAACTACCGAACAACTAGGAAAACAAACTCAGCACCATGTTACTGTTGGTGTGGCAAGTGATGGAACCAAGTGATGGTGCCAAGACGAAGACCACTACCGAGATAGTAACTTCAAGAGTGAGACCAAGAAACTAGATCCCAAGACCATTATTTATTAGACCAAGAACAAAAAAGTGAAACTACAGTAATGCCTCGAGACTGTCTCAAGATGACATAGTGTCTCAAGACTTCATATCACTGAATGTTGCATACGAACACCGACATCTGGAGCTCACCATCAAAGTATCCACATAGTTACTGCAAAATCTATTGAACCTGCACATTTTATTTCACAGTATAACAAAAAAGATAAAGAAGACAGAAGTGAATTTAGAAGGTAAATCCGTGTGACTACTTGGTATCTGAACAGCCAGAAGACAATCATAACTTGATTGTGTACAGAACGAACAATTACAAGTAAGTAATTAACAATTCACACGGAAAAAAATACAACATGTGTGTATAATACAAATGTGAACAAAACACTATAAATAGTGAAACAAAACCAGTAGGATTGCCTGATAAGAAACTTGTTACGGCTAAGTTTTTTAAAGCATTTATCAGCAAATTCTTGCATTGACTTTCTTGCATTACATGTCATGTACATCCTTCCAAGAAACACAGACTTTATCAAATCTCTCTCAAATGTTTACAAAATACTGCAGTGACATCAAAAGTTACGTCACTTCCTACGCCGTGACATAATTACAAAGCAAAGTGACATATTACAAGTGCTGAATCCCTTATTATGCCATGTGCCAAAAAGCACGTAATTATTGGAGACATAGTGTAGGCAAAAGACCTGATTGAGCGGGACGTCGTGTCCGACCATGCATCGGAGGCAGTAGATAATTGCTGAAAGAGTGACAGCTCGTGGGGCATTGCAGTTGCCGTAGACCTCCGGTGTCGTGCCAGTGAAGTCAAACACCGCTGTACCCTGAATGTACCACATACATTCCTCTTTTTATAGCTCAGCCAGACCGGCAGGTGCTGACATCATACTCTCAACCTGTCCATTTGTCTATCGTCGTTTGTCCGCTATCAAACATGTAAACACAATATTTTGAAAATGAATCAACTGATTTTGATGCCACCTGGCACAAGTGGTCCATGAGGCAAGGTGTAAAATGATCAACTTTGGTAGTCAGAAGGTCAAGGATCAAGGTCACACGAGGCAGAAGATAGATTTGGAGACCTGGCAGAGGCATCAGTCTCGACCCCCTTTCGTCGAGCAGCCTTTCTAGTTGAGAGTTACTTATTATCAAGCCTTTAAAGCATGCAACGCACTGAACGCAGTGAAGATGTCATTATGTAATACCTGCAACGAAGCTGACTGTTTCCAACGATTACACGAGTTGTGAACTGTAATCAACAGCACTTTACAATCTCGGTCTCAAAAGTGGCAGTGCTGTTATTGCTGAGTCGACGACCTGTCCCCGTTTCATTCTCTTTGGTTGAGAAAATATTTGCAACCAAAGAGAATGACACAGGGACAGGTGCTTGATCCCATTACTGCCCCGCAAAGTATATTCCTGTCCCCGACCCCAACCCGTTCCCGCACTGTTTGCCGCATGCTGTCCCCATCCCCGCCTGTTAATGCGCGTGTAATCCCCATCCCCACCCTGTTACCGCAGGGTTGTGCGGATGTGCAGGGAACTTGGCTTGGTTGCTTCCCTCACTCGCGCTGACGTAAGCAGCATTATTATACAATACAATGGTCCCGGCCCACTAAGTGACTCTCCAACTGATCACAGACTGACCGTGTCACATGCTGCTAACAGGGCTGAGGCTGCAAGTGCGATAGTGCCCAGTTGGCGACTCGGCATGTCAGCTTCAATTTGACTATCGCAGTCATTTTATTAGTGGCTTTATTACTCGTTAGCGTTCAATGCATTATTCCCTGCGGTGTTACTGCCGACTTTGAAACCCATTACCGCGGCATTACCGTGGCTGTGGTCCCCATTACCGCAGTCTTACTGCACTATTTTTTTAGTCTTTTCCCGTCCCTGCATGTATTACCGCGGTGACAGTGGTATTACCGCAGTAACAGTGGTATTATAACAGTGGTATTACCGCAGTAACAGTGGTATTACCATGGTAACAGTGGTATTACCATGGTAACAGTGGTATTACAGTGGTGACAGTGGTATTACCGCAGTAACAATGGTATTACCGCGGTGACAGTGGTATTACCACAGTAACAGTGGTATTACCGTGGTGACAGTGGTATTACCGCAGTAACAGTGGTATTACCGCGGTAACAGTGGTATTACCGCAGTAACAGTGGTATTACTGCGGTAACAGTGGTATTACCGCGGTAACAGTGGTATTACCACGGTAACAGTGGTATTACCGCAGTAACAGTGGTATTACCGCGGTGACAGTGGTATTACCGCAGTAACAGTGGTATTACCGCGGTGACAGTGGTATTACGGCGGTGACAGTGGTATTACCGTAGTAACAGTGGTATCACCGCAGTAGCAGTTACCGTGTCATTCTCTACGAAGACATGTCTCAGAATCATTTTTTGGCTTGTTGATGCACACACAGACAGACACGTTGAGTACAATACCAGCTTTTGCTGCTGCAGCTCGTAATCAAACTGATTCTGCAGACCTCCGTAGGGTTAATGTTGACAGTCAGCTGAATGCAAGACCCGTCGTCCATAAAGTCAGAAGCTGACAGCATACAATGACCACGAGCCGCCAAAGTCTTCGCTGCAATTTCTTTCAACATGTCACATACTGCTACTTCAGCCATCGTCTGTCACGTAACACATCACATCTTCTTTCTTAAACACGTACTTTAGTGAGTCAAATGCTATCTACCTGAAAAAACAGACAGCTGAGGTTTTTGATGGGTGTACTGCAAGCAATCACTGCAAGGGACCTCGGCATTCTGCTCAGGAAAATTTTAGTTTATACAGAAAAAATGGAAAATATAATACTGGTAATGGTGCAGTAATGACCCGTTCTTGCCCAAAAAATGTGAACATTCAAATTTGGAAAGATGGGGCAGAGGCCCCGATAGTCCCCCCCCCCCTACTGTGTACTTGAGTGTAGAGTAAACATAATTTGTGTAAAACAGACAACTGAGCTCTTTGATGGGTGTACTGCAAGCAATTCTGTACAGTGTCACTAAGAAAAACTCCGGCTCAATTGCTCTGCTGCACAATTGTAACGCATCATATACGGCCAATCTTGGAGTTAGCAATTTGACATAAAAATCACGTTTGTTTCTACATTTTCATTATTGTTTTGCTTTACATCAACACGAACACGATAAAAAGTTTCAGAATCAGCGAATGTCTTCTACAACTCCGAAATCTTTCAAGACGACACTGGAGAAAATGCAAAGATGAAGTTCTGAGCAATATTAGAAAATTAACTCTATAAATAACAACATGCCTGAATATGGTTCATGTAAGCCTGTACAACGTCAAGACCATATTCCGTGATCAGATCTTGAATTAAGCCAATTCCCTACAAAATAATAACATCGATCTGTTCATCACCAGTGAACTGCTACTTCTTCTTCTTCTCGTATGCGTGTCATTTACCATAATTGGTCAGCCATGAAACAGCGTCCTCATCCGCAGAGTGTAGCCGAGATAAGCCACCATT
>Ga0209338_1000635_pt1 | contig 10816 bp, 6 predicted proteins | sample OlaalgELextract1_FD_187374 | JGI IMG/M metagenome (GOLD analysis project Ga0209338, IMG submission 187374) | Olavius algarvensis symbiont microbial communities from Tuscany, Italy - Type A ELBA extract 1 (SPAdes) (version 2) | ecosystem: Host-associated > Annelida > Digestive system >... | reverse complement strand
GCCATAAAAAAAATAAATAAAAAAAACATTGGCAAAATATAACATGGACGCCCGCTTACGCTGAGCGGGCGTCCATAATAAGCTGTACTATAAAAGATGCTTAAGGTACTACAGGAATTACTAGTTATAAAAAACACATTAACACGTTAACACATCATAATACAATGCTACAATCAGGCGTGAATACAGTGTGGTAACATTAGGTTAAAGAAGTGGCATGTAGATGTAGATTAAGACGATTTTTGAATACATTTAAAGATGGGGCGGTTTTTATATGGTTAGGAAGTAGTTTCCAATATTTAGGGCCTCTACTTATTATGGAATTACGGCGACATACTTTAAGTGCCTTAGCAAAATGAAGAACTCCGTAACTCTATGTAGAACTCTACGGTCTGCCTCTGCCAACCTTCTCTCTGTTACTTGTTGTAAAATCTCATTTGGTGTTCGAGGTTTTCGCTCGGCAGCTCCTGCTATCTGCAAGTCTTCCATCTAACGTCCGTTCTTGCAAAACTCTCACAACATTTCGCCGACATCTACAATCTCATATTTTCCATTCAGCCTTGGCCACTGCCTAGTTACCCATCTCAGCGCCTCTGATTCGTTCACGACTATAGCGTTTTCTAAATCTATTTACTTACTTACTTACTTATTAAATATTTTGTTATAAATACGTTCTGTATTGTATGATATCGAGTCGACTAGACCTACATCGTATCAATGTACGGTTGTATGTTCACGCAGCGACTGGGGTGAGTTCACGAGTTGCCTCAGTGGAAAAGTCGTAACGTTTGACGACATGCACCGCTACTTATCGACGTACAGCTGGAATGACAGACATTACAACCGCTCCATTGACTCCTACCGTTACTTTTGCACGCATACTGACGGTAAATCTCCAACTGGCTTGTGCTGTTGTGCCCCTAATATCTCAAAATCAATTCCACGTAGTAGTTGTTTAATTTTAAATCGAAGTTATAAGTTACGGCACTGTTATTAATTACGATTACTACTACTACTACTACTGCTACTACTACTACTACTACTACTACTACCACTATCACTACCACTACCATAACACTAACACTACCACTACCACTACCACTACCACTACCACTACCACTACCACTATACTACCGCTACTACTACTACTACCCCAACAAGTAGTCGCCGATGGTATCATGAACTTAAGCGTCTGCAGAGAACAGATGTAGACCTAAAACAAAGCATTAACTTATTAATTGCGTACGAATCCTGCGAAAGTTCTATATACGTTGGAGTTGTCAGTTAACCAACCTGCCATATATACAGCTTGTTATGCTGGTAATCACACTGCGACACACGGGACCCGGGAAGTGTCTGAGCGCATGGACGGTTACGATAACGTATCGGCGCATCGGTTGCGAATAAAGTGATCGCAGTGATTAACATTAGAGTTTATGTTTTTGCACATGGGGCAGTCTTATTTCGTGTTGGCCGACGCAGTGTCGTCCGCTACTTGTTCAGATGATCTATTAGGTGTCTCAGCCGCTATCCGTGCATTTAGTCGAGCCAGAACATAACACAGTTCACGACGACTTTTGTGAGTTTTGGTTGAAAATAACATCCACGGCATCTCATCTATCTGGACGTTATGGATGCTATTGTTTTATTTTGTCAACATTATCGCAGTGGGGTTTTTGTTTATCGGGTTTTTGACTTTTGGGATTTTTTTGCAGTCAGTCTTATTGTCTGTCGGGGTTTTTGCAATCGGGTTTTGGATACGGTTATCGGGCATTCCCCGAGTCCTGGCTGAAGCCGTGAAGCGTGTCACATTTTTTTGCGAAATCTGCTGTAAAAAGTTTGAAAATTATCAGAAGAACGTTTTTGTAACACCAAACCCAAGAACAAAACGAAAGACACGACACTTTTTTCTGTTTTCCATTCACCTCTAAACCAAAACCTTAGTCTAAAGACGAACTGCGTTATTGTACAATACAAGATTGCAGATTGCATTCGAGGGCATACTCTCCATTTGTTATGTTTTTCTCTTTGTAGCGAATAAACTTGATCACTGGTATAATAGCAGCAGTTACACTGCTGAGGCGTCGAGCACCTAGCGAGTTGCTTCACGTGAAGAAGGTCCAAGGTCAACGTTTTATCACCGAAAAATTTTGTATTAATATAAAACACGGGACATTTTGTTTGTCAAAATAGGCGTGCCTCAACTCAGCTGTCTAAATTATGCTGGTATAATTTTTTGGAATATTGCAATAAACATACTAAACAGATGTGTTTGCTCGGAAGTGAATATATGTAGCAAAGATAATTATTATTGAATATGTATATTTGTAGAATACAGATACTATAAATCGTGCTACCGATCGGGAGGTGTCTGCCATAGCGTTGTGTCACTGAAAGGTCGTTCTCCGTACAGCTATCTCTACAGTTCCTGCTCGTAAGTACAGAAACATTTGTACGCAAAATACACTATGTATTTTGAAAGCTTCGAGTGATAAATTATGTGAATATGTGATAAATTACGTTAAACAGTAAAACGAAACGAGCTTCACAAATCGACAAAAGTTCAGCTTCCTAGCTAACATATGCTCGACTGTACGAGATATTGCATTTACATGTAGAAAGGTTTGCAACAGTTGCAATGACCTTCAAGGTCACTCAAGGTCATCATTAATTGTGCTACTCGATAAATTATATACGAGTGACTCCCTGTTAATATAAGTCACTATGTCTCTATTGTGTATTATAGCTTCGCCAAGGCTCATTCGTTCTGTCATTCCGTCTGTCACTCGTTCTGTCCGTGAGCAGGTTCGCTCACGAACGCGGTAACGAACGTCGACCAAACATGGTAGGCATAATGGGCAAGGGGTGACCCTCTAGAAATGATTAATTTTGGTGTTGATTCGGATCCGGGTGTGGACACAGGAGCAGTTTTTGATTTTCTTTAACACTGGCATCTTTCGTTCCTTGCCTCTATTTAACGCTCCCTGCAAAGGCGACCTAAAATGACAAAGCTACAAGGTGACGAAAGAAAGTTTGACATGTTGCAATTTTGAAGCAGATCACGAGTGTGACAGACGGATGGACGGCCGGACGGACACAGTGGCCGTAGCATATTTCGCACTGTTACAGCGTAGCGCGGTAAAACCTGTTATCATAATCATAAACATATTTGTAAAGCGCCATAGGCAGAGCTACAGAGGCGCTTCGCCATGATGTGTAAAATATGGCGTATTACATCCTCTGACGAGCATAAAATTGACGTTGCTGGAAATAATAATTGTTATTGTGTAACTATCAATGCCTGCATATTGTAATGTTATAATGTATTTACATGTCAAATTCCACTGGCTTCTCGTTATAACTTCTCGTTATGGAAGGGACTTTGTACCATATTGTATTGCCAATAAGTTATAGTTCTGCTGCATAATCTTCATGTTTAGGCTTGTTTTGTGTTAGAGTATTTGACTGTTACATTAATTGATTAGATTTGTTTTGCATTTTCCTTGTGTTGTTTAACTTTGTAATGTATTGTATTGCTTCAACCATTGTGGTTGCATTTGAAATATATATCTATCTATTTGCCTGCCTGCCTATCTATCTATCTAGATTGTGATTAATCAAATGCCCTAACGTTTCTATCAAGTGTTGGACTATTTTCGGTTTGGTTTTTTTAACGACGCTAACTCAGTTGGATGAAAATTTTCAGGCGAACGTTTGAGGGTATACTATGCAATTACGCCGGCATGACGTCTGTGTGTAACGAGACGGCATCGCGGTACTATGCAAACTACTTTGGGACGGATATTGAATATTGGGGAACTCATTCACAGTGCGGTAGGTTATTCTGGAATATCGTTGTTTTATTACGCTACGAATTTTCTATTGTTAATTGCAAACGGTGCAATATGATTTGAATCACATCGTACATCATTATAGTTCTGCTTGTCTTGTCTTGCCGATTTTTTGCACTGTCGGTTACATTACAGAGACTACCAATTAATAAATGGCGATGGCGGGTGTAGACTCTGGCAGTCTACAGGCGGACTCACAGCCCAAGTCGTTTGGCTTGGTCTGAGGGTCGGCGGCCACTTGGAGCGCGCCGTTCTACATTCATCAAACCGAAATAGGTTTGGACTAAGACCGCGGTTGGGCCTGCACATTTAGCTTTGGTCTCAGCGAATGACAAAGTCAAAAAGTGAAGTGACCCATTGTCTTCGTTCGTTGAAATCTCTTGATCTTATATTTGTCCGTTTGACTTCTAAATCTTATCATTGTTGTTGCGTGAGGTAACTTACTGAGTCTGAAGTTCTTACGCTCTTTTAGCCGTATTTAAAAATAAAATTATTAAGACTCTTCCGCTTTTGTTGTACCTTTCATAATCTACATTTCAAGTAGTTTTTATGCATGAAAATGAGCTGCAAAACATAGTTTAGCACTGCAGTTACTGTAAAGATAAAAATAAGTAAACTAAAAATTTACTGAAGTTTACTATTTATTAACAATACTATTTGAAGTTCATTTAATCCAAAGTTAAATTTGTTCACTGAATAAATTCGTTAAAATTCGCTAATATCCCCGAAAAAAAAAATTAAATTTGTTTTGTACGTATGGGAAGACTTTGATGATTCAAACATTCTCAAGAGAAGAGAAGAGAGTATGGAAGCTGTTTTTTCTCTTCTCCTCCTTCGAAAGCTAACTATTCACAGTATTTTTGTCACGTTTATTTTAGGTTTCAATGAAAGTCTGGTGATAAATACCGACCTGCCAGGTACGCTGTTCTACAGTGCTTTCTTTGCGGTGTTGCCACCATCATACAAAACGAGTTGATAATGTGGCCGATGGCTCAATTCACGAAATTATTGCGTAAACTACGAGTACTTTAACCCCGTTATCACTGTGAAAGCGAAATGATAGCAAGCTGAACAAGTGTGGCACGTTTATAGACGCCACGAGTAAGCCCCCGCCGCTAGCATAAATTTCACCGGGGGAGTTTTTCACGGTGAAGGAAACCTATGGGACACCCTTATTGGCGCGGCTGCATCGTTTCAGGCGACAGACGAACAAAGGAACAGACAGACGAACAGACAGACATATAGACATCGCCATAGCGTAAAGCTGCTCGAGGCAGGGGCTTCATAACAAAATACGCTCATCACCAGTTTTGTAGTAGAATGCTGAGTAGTATATGTAGTCTATAACCACCGGGGACGACTGTTGCTTTTTGCCGAGCGATGCTATGCAAACGCGGCCTGTGCCGTCAGTCGGTGTCCGTCTGTCTGTCCGTCCGTCACGTTCGTAAATTATGTCAAAACGAATAAACACGTCTTCCAAAAAATTTTCACCGTCGAGTTGCCAAACCGTTTTGATTTTTCCATACCAAACATCATTGTAATATTCCGACGGGGGCGTCGAATGCATGAGGTAGGACCTGGTACAAATCGCGATTCTGGACCAATAGCTGGCTATCGATCAATGACTGCTGGAGCTAGTGCGATCAAAAATTGACGGTCGTCGAAGCAGTACTGTATAACAGTTACGGTGCACGTCTGTTTACGGCAGAGAACGCCACGCATCAGTGAATACGCCGAACAGAAGAGAACGGAACATAATTTAATTTACGCAGCGGTAAATCTGGCCCTGCCGAGTCCCCTCCTCGCTGTACAAAATGTAACAGCACACCCATCAACGGCCAGTGTACCAACTTCATATTATTCGATGTGGCACTATAATTGCCTCTGAATTTAAAAGGGTTAAGTATCGCATCTTCAAGATGGCACTAGTGATGCACCATAAGCTAATTCTCTACTGCCGCTGTACGTCGTACCTCGCCGACCTGGTTGTTTCTGATTCATCTCAATACAAGAAGTTCTGCTGTCGCAGAGAGGCCGCGCGATGTTTCGTGTCTGCCAGTAGTTGGCTTCAGCAGTAGGACCGTACAATACCTCGAGCACAGTCTTTAATTACTAGTTACTTCGGCTTAAGATTAACCATTGCGTACAATTAAATTCTGTTCTGTTGTCTTAGGCATAACGTATCGGCTTTCTGCCATAAACTAGATTCACTGATGCGCGACGCGGCGGCATTTGTTGATCGCGGGAGACGGGTGACGCGTAAGTGCTATAACCTATACTCCACCGTTCAACGCGGCAGACTTACAACAACGTCAGCTCATGTCGTCGTTAACCAGAGCTGCTGTCGTCAATAAAAACAGACTGAATTTGGCAAACTGGTCTTCTCGGCTTCCATTCCACACACGTGGAACACCCTTCTTCCAGTAGTGCGTAACGGCGACAGTCATCCAACATTCAGACAAGCTGCCAGTCACAGCAGTTCCGCTGCGCTTGTATCGACTGACTTTTTACTGTTACATACTTTATCACGCAGCATAAACACTATTTTGTACTAACTATTGCACAAGCGGCCTTTTTCCATGACTGGAACATTTTTATCATTATTATCATCATCGTTCTAATCGAATACGTAAAACTATGAATCTGCAACGAGCTGACATATACGTAACTGAATAACATTACTGCACGTGCTTGTTGGTGATCGCACCAAAATTTTATGTCTACTAGGTGTCAACAGTACACTATAATGTTCGATTTATGTAATGATAATAATAATAATAACAACAAGAAATACGTTCTGTCGAACTCGAACGTCACGTGATCAAAAATGAAAAAAGTTGCATTGGACAGACGTCCAATGCAACTTTTTTCATTTTTGATCACGTGACGTTCATTCAGTTTAAAATCTGCTGCTGTGTACAAAATTTCATCGAAATCGGATGATTTTTATCGCGCGATATTGATATAGTAATTCTGTCCGTCCGTCCGTCTGTCTGTCTGTCCGTACGTCTGTCCGTAACGTTCCAGTATCAGATGGAAACGGCTTAACATGTCGTCATAGTTTTTTCACCACGCGGTAGCCCAATCATTCTAGTTTTATGAGATTCAACCACCTTCACGAAATTCCAACGGGGTCACCCCCTGTGGGGGCACTAGATACAGGCGGGGTATAAAAATTTCGCGATTTTCTACCAATAAGTCGCTATATCTCGCAGACGATACAAGATATCGCCATAGTTAGTATGGAAGGCGAATAGGAACTCGTGCGCTGTCTATCAAATGGTGCCATTTCCAATGACCTTGAACGAACCCTAACCCTGTTTTCAAGGTCACACCACTCTTTGACGCTAAATATCTCACAAGCGGCTACAGATACGGCCATAGTTACTATAGAAGGCGAATAGGAAACCGCACCCAAGCTTTTGAACGGCACCAGTTTCAATGACCTTGAGTGACCTCTATGCCAGATTTCAAGGTCACCATATTATTCAACGTCAAATAACTCGCAAATGGTACAAGATAGAGCTATATTTACAATGGCGGACTAATAGAAAGTCATACATGGTCTATCGAACCGCACCAAACCCAGATTTCAAGGTCAGGCCATTCTTTGACGCTGAATATCTCCAAAATGGCTACAGATACAACCATAGTTACTATGGAAGGCGAATGGGAAACCCTACCCAAGCTTTCAAATGGTACCACATTCAATGACCTTGAGTGACCTCTAACCCACATTTCAAGGTCACGATAATATTTAACGTCAAATCACTCGACTAATAGTAAGTCGTGTATGATCTGTTCAATGATTCTGTTTTCAATGACCTCGAGTGACCCTTAATCTAGATTTCATGGTCATGATGCAACATTTAGGCCTATGAATGCCCTCAACGTATTGTGTGCGCAGCTGACGCGCGATCTGTTTGCGATAGCTAAGTTCTTGTTCGCTGAGATATGGCGATATAACGATTTTCAAAACGGCGGCTGTCCGCCATCTTGGAATTGTTTTACCAGCATACGAGACCACCCACGAAGTCTCTGTTGCTGGCCACAGCTGCCTGTCAAATTTGATGTCAATCTGATACACAGATCTCAAGATATATAGCTATTTGAAATTTTCGCAAATTTGGTTTGAAATACCTATTCAGGCCCCCCAAATGGGGTTTTTAGGGGACTTTGGACCCCTAAATGTGATTATTCATTATCGAGACCACCAAAAGTCACATCCTTGCGTAAATCCGCGTCTTTTAAGCTATCAACTGTAAAAAATCTGCTGAGGGGCCTGACCTGTAGGCGAGTTGACAGAAAGTGTGACGGACACACACACATACACACACACACACATGGGTAAATTTATATTCTGTTCATGCATAGCGTTGGACAGACAATAATAATAATTGATATGTAGGACAATGTCTCGATCTGAACCTTTCGTATCAGGTTGCTGATCTTATGCTGTGTTTGTGATATTTAGACGACTCCGTGTGTTCTGAGTATCGATACCTAAAATGCCTGGTTCCAAGTGCGATCAAATACCAACTGTTTAGCGATAGTTACAAGTATTTCACAGATATCATAAAAGGCACGCACTACCCTCTGGCTACCCCATGCAGGTATATGTTTTGTTACTTTTAAGGTAAAAGTTGTCTTTCAAACTGTTAAAATTATTACCTTGTAGCATTTCGACTGCCATTGGAGAACATTGATTGACAGATACGCTGTTATAATATCAAAAAAATTGTTTAAACAAACTTTTTGAAAACGTTTTGAAACACTATTTCTCGCACAGTTGTGGTAATAGACCTAGTTGACCATCTTTTTTCGCTACCATTTGTCTGTTTAATTGGTTTCCACGTTTGCGCGAATAAATAAAAGTGACTAGGCCTAAGTGTTTCTGTTTCAATCTTGGCATAATATTAATTTTTGATAGTTATGTATGTGTAAGCAAAAATAAAGGTCTTATGACTTCTAGGTGTTAAGAGTACGCTATGATATTGGCGAGAACTGGGTTTTGGTTTCAACAGAGTGCACTGCTCATTTTGGTTTTTCATCATTTTTTTCATATAACTACAGAGAAACCAAGGAACAAGATACATTGGAAGCTACAGTCAAGAAAAAACGATTATACGCAGTTTATCAATAACTTTAATTTGATAAGTCATCTTTGAAAATAACAAAAAAATGACTGTTTTTGCTTTGTTTGCGATTATTATAATCGATTATTGATCACTCTTACCTGAGCGTACACTGGATTTACGGTAAGTTTAGGGGAAAGTCGTCTGGACTGTATTGGGAAGTTATCACAGCTAGTTAACATTCTCCAGAATTTTTCTTAGATTTTAGGTTCCATGTGGACTGTATGGCTACGTTGTTTGCGCTGTTTTGCAGCTGGTTGCAGAGTGTGATCGACTGTGTGGGCTGCAAACCGACGCAGTCGATATTTCCGACGAAGGCCATGAAGTTGGAGCGATTCTACCGGTCCTACTCAACGCAGAGACTTTCTGACTACCTCACTCCGCTACGGCTTTACGATCTTTGCCGCGTCGACAAAGAAGGTAACCGTGATCACATATATAATGATGATGATGATGGTGGTGGTGGTGGTGGTGATGATGATTTTGGTGATGATCGTGGTGGTTGTGGTGATGGTGATGGTGATGATTTTGATGATGATCTTGGTGGTGGTGGTGGTGATGGTGATGGTCATGATTTTGATTTTGATGATGATGGTGGTGGTGGTGGTGATGATGATTTTGATGATGATCGTGGTGGTTGTGGTGATGGTGATGGTGATGATTTTGATGATGATCATGGTGGTGGTGGTGGTGGTGATGGTGATGGTGATGGTCATGATTTTGATTTTGATGATAATGATGGTGGTGGTGATGATGATGGTGTTTGTGATGATTTTGATGATGATCATGGTGGTGGTGGTGGTGGTGGTGGTGATGCTGCTGTGTTGTTGTTGTTGTTGTTGTTGTTGGTGATGATGATGATGATGACGAGGACGACGACAATGACAATGATTATAATGATAATAATAATAAGTATACCACACGGAAACAAACAGAAAGTTAAAGTAAATGAACGTACAGTTAATAATCCGTGAAAGCAGTCCAGTGGGTCGCAGCACACTATGACTGGAAAGGTTTAAGGAAAAGGTACAGGTACGTTTTTAGCCGAAAGTGATAGAGCAATTGATAATGAGAGCGGTGAGCATGTAAAAGATGCGCTGCAAACTGCATGAAGATGTGAATCAGAACAATACTCGTAAAGCTGACAAAATGAATCCGTTTTTTTTAAATTTGGACTTTGGCACTAGACTAGACTACATCCCCGTCAAAACTGTTACAGTATATGCTTACTTATATGCATTAGAGGCGTTGCGTAATGCGCTATATAAATTTAAGACTTACTTACTTACTTACTTGTAGACTACTTGGAATACGCTTCTTGCTTCGAGGAGAAGAACATGTACATGAGGTTCGCCTTTGAGTGTCGACAGAAAGCTGAGCTTCAGGTCCAGCTGGAGCCAGGATATGACTACTGCAAGTCAGTTCTGTTGCACTGATAGTTCAATCGGTGAAAATTTTTGTTTGAGTCAACTCCTCCGTCGCACTTATTTGAAATTAACGAAAGTATTTTACGAAGATTTAAGCTAATTTAAAAATGTGTGCTAAAGTTCAGCTATTATAATGCAAACAGTCCTGTTCATCCATTTTGAAGATATGAGTGACTTGTTCAAGCTATCTGTACAATTCGCATTTTCTTCAAAACATATGGTGAATTTCTGAGGCGGCAACGTCGTCATTAAATTTTGCATTATGAGCAAAACTTATGCAGAAACTGACTATTCCTGTTAATAAGCTAGTTAGCAAGAACTGTTTTATCAACATTATCGTATTATCTATGTATCTAGAATAAACTATCCGTGACATTTTAACCTGTGTTTCCGAAGTGATAAC
>Ga0209338_1000634_pt1 | contig 10823 bp, 5 predicted proteins | sample OlaalgELextract1_FD_187374 | JGI IMG/M metagenome (GOLD analysis project Ga0209338, IMG submission 187374) | Olavius algarvensis symbiont microbial communities from Tuscany, Italy - Type A ELBA extract 1 (SPAdes) (version 2) | ecosystem: Host-associated > Annelida > Digestive system >... | reverse complement strand
GGGCCTGCCAGGCAGTTGGAGATCTGCCACAGCATCTGCATGTACAGTTTGTCGTTGTAAGACAATTTTCCCTGTAGTGTCACTTTTTCGCGGTGTGACGGAACACTGTCTTGTAGGAATTCAAAGTCATTGCCCAGACAATGTCGACGACATTTATGCAATAAGGAAATCTTCAACAGATCAATGTTACAGTTCTGGTCAACTTTTGTTTTCTGCGGATTAATATAAAAAAACATTAGTTTTTATATTCCAAGAAACTCCGACGCTCACCGTCAGTTTTTTCGAGAATCAGGATCTCGAATAGTACAGCCGCTCTGGTGAAATGTCACTTTTTGATAAATTGATTTTAGGACTGTGCCTTCTTCATCCAGTATATCTCAGTGACGTGTTGAGTGACGTCATTATTATTATTATTATTAATATAGAAATCGTACACGAGATACACAAAAAAAAGAAAAAAATTGGTGTGATAAGTAAGTATAGTGCAAACAGTGCTCTATCCAATTGCAATTATGCCTAGGCTCACTACATGTGTCTTTTCCAAGGCATAACATTTTGGACGTTTTTATGATCCACCGGTATATATAAATTAGAGGCATATGTAATATGGATAACTAATACAAGTGCAAATAAGTAAACAGTTTTCTCAGATCTAAATCTTTGCAAAACTAGAGCTACAAATCACACTAGATGAAACACAGAATGAACAACGGTGATAGGCATATGTCCCACGCCCATTGATCAGCTTTATTCACCAAAGGTAGACATCATAACGAAATAAAGAATAATAGAATATATATAAAATAACGAACTTAACTAGATTGTTACACAACATACAACAGAGCGCAACTTATACTAATTAGATCAACTTTCTACACGGAAGTAATGTGACACTATTCATGATTAATACAGTCAATAATCACGGATTGTAATATATTGACTCGAATTTTGCAGGGTGCTGCCATCTGGAGAATTAATGTCATGATCCCAAAATCATATAGCCAGTCTATCTGAAAGTTTCATGACGAAGCGTTTTCCCACCATGCCGCTAACGAACAAACGTGGTTCAAACATGGTTAACAAAGTTACGAAGCTACATGTGCAATCACACGTGACCAAACACGGGACACAATAATAACTCAAGATGAACAGAAGCTAAATAAAAATTTGTCAAGCTTAACACGTCTTTCACGAGTTTAACCTTTTGTCGGACGATTTGCTTTTTCGATTTGTACGTGTACTCGAGAAGCGAGATGATCATTGAAAATCCAAGGCCGCCGATGAGGATGTAAAAGATGCCGGCAACGTTACTCAGAGTCAGAGCACTTTGTGACGAGCCCTGTTAACAACCATCAAGTCCAATCTCCACGATACAGATTCGTTGTTAATTAATCTGTGGCAGATTTATCTGTAACGGTAAAGGTAAAGGAGGGCCATACTCCAGAAGGAGCGTAGGCGGGGTGCTCGACTCCCTTTCATAGGCCGTTGACTGTCTGTGACGCGTGGCCAGTGCGACGCCAGACCTACGGTTACCTTCCCAGCCTAAGCTGGTACTCATTGCGCCTACCCACGGAGGGATGACCAGGCTGAGTTGACCTGGGTCGCTGGTTACATACCGAGATAGTTTACCCGCCAGAAGACGGTCACCAATCCAGGTACTAACCGGGACCAGCGTAGAGTAACAACGTTGATCGAGTTCGACGCGTTACTACTAAGCCAAACCGCCAACCATGTGGCCGAGAACAACTTCAATGTATCGTTTTCCCGGCGTAAAAGAGTACAGCACTAGGTCTATAGTATATGTCGCGGTGTAAGTGTAGTTCAGAAAGTAGAGATACATTACAAAACACCACCAACTAGCAACAACTCAAAATGACCTTCCGTCAACCAACCAATCAATCAGCCAATCAATCAGTCAAAATGAACTTATATGGCGTTGTATTTTTCATTTACATTTCTTTGTATTTCTTCGACGATGGCGTTCGTAAGTAAGTAAGTAAGTAAGTAAGTAAGTAAGTAAATTTGTGTTCGTGCAAACAAACTTTACAGCCGAAACTGTCACAGAGGTGCTATGATGATGTCCCGTAGGCTCTCGAAAACAGAAAAGTCTTCAATCATGTGCAGAACTGAGTCAGTGTCAATGATACATCACGGACAGTCGGTGGTAGTGAGTTCCACAGCAGCGGACCAGACACAGAAAAACTTCTTCTTCTGTATCTTGATAGTCTGATTCGTTAACTACCAGGTCGCCGTGTGTTGTGTAGGTCAGAAAAGGCTTATGTATGTATGTTTCACTGGTCTGGTCATCACTGACTTCAGAACCAGCTAAGACGCTCGTGCATGCATTTGTCAGTAGTCGCCTGGACTACTGCAACTGCTTACTGTCCGGCGTCAGTGACGATCTACTGAAGAAGCTTCAAACCGTCCAAAATTCTGCTGCGCATCGTGACTGGTACCAGTAAGAACGATCACGTAACATCGGTACTTCGCGATCTTCACTGGCTTTCTATCCGGAAATGGATACAGTTCAAGATCGCCGTGATCGTCTTCAAAAGCCTACATGGTTTGACTTCACCGTGCCTGGACGCGTACTGCGTCTTGGTTAGGGATTGCAATCCCGGGATCCCGAATCCCTGGATCCCGGCCGAATGCTCCAATCCCGTAATCCCAGGATTGGTAGCGTATCCCGCGATTTACGAGACTGAAAAATTGTCCATTAAATGCTTATAAATCAGTCATGAAATGACATTTCATGGTATCACAAATGACAAATGACAATAATTACCTGCAGCAGTCTATATACTTTACAATTCTGGAGTTGACAAATGTGATCAAGAGTCAGTGTATGTCACAATTTACTTACTTTTTTCAGCTGTCTCCATAAACACTGCTTTACAGTGTATATTTGACCAGTCAGCTGCCACCTGTGTGCCTGGCGAAATAATAGATTGAGGCAACCAGTGTCTGACTGAGATAGTTGACCATAGACCAGGCCTATCATGCAAGCTGGTAAGGCATACGAGACCCGCAGTACTACAGTGGCCTGGAATATGTTATCAAAACCTTTCTCACCCAACCCGGAGTGCTTTAACTTATTAAGTAAGTAAAGACGTTGATTGCTGACTGCAAGTACACAATCGACAATTCGACATGACCTCTGACAGATAATGATGAGATAACCATGCCGAGCAATTGTGAAACCTGTTCAGTATCCAAGAGTGGTGCCAAAACAACTTGTTGTTTGTGAGGGTTAAGTCCATGGTTAGGTCTATGAAATGTTATTTCCTTTGTTTTTGGACCTGTCTATTTCGGTTGGCGATCGGCCTACTTTTCATAATTCTTAACTCATCTGCGAAAGATAGATGAGAGTGAATGAGAGGAGATAACATTGACAGCGTTATGAGTGTGATCTTCTGACACAGACCCTGTTGCTGTTAAAAATGAGTTCTTTGATGAATAGGCCTACATTCTTGTAACGGCCGCGTTAGAGACGATAAACTGCACAATCAGTAAACTATGAAAATTTAATATTCGTCATTCTCGTTTGGCCTTTAGTCTCAATTACCCGGTACGTTATTTTCATTCGCCAGGTGGACTGAGGTGGTAACTCTGAAATGAAAACCGACAATTATTTCCCGTGTACGTTGATATATTTCTGCCAATCTATAATCCCGCGGGATCCCGGGATTACAGATTCCTCAATCCTGGATCCTGGGATTGAGAAAAACGATCCGGGATTGCAATCCCTAGTCTTGGTCTCTGCTGCACCCGGTCGACGACATCTGCGGTCTGCTGACACTGACACTGCTTGTTCGGGACAGTTTCACTTATGTGCATCTTAGCTTTGGTAGCCTTGAACTTTCTGAAAATCTGTGTATATGTTTTGATAGATATTGCATCTTGAGTCTTTTGCTAGATGTCAGTTCATTATGTCAGTTTGTGATTTTTTTAATTTTTATACTTTAATTTTTAATCTAACTTTATGTATGTCATGTTGTGTCATGTATTTTGTCATGTATTCTAGGGTCACTGTAAGTGCTAATGTAGCCTGGTGTGTCCTGTTACTGTCAAGCATTATTTTATTGTTCTATGTCTTGTTTTTAACAAATAAATGATGATGGTGATGATGGTGATGAACTGCCATCGGTGTTACTTCGCAGTCTCTGCCAACAGACTTTAGACTGTCGTCCTGTTCGGTTCACACATCTGCGCGGAAATAGAAAACTTTCTATATCAGCTCGACACTGTAGCGCATTTGAAGACCATTTAAGTTGCGCTTTACCAATACTCATTATTATTATTACCCGCCACACGTAGTATGGAATGGTAGGCCCTATATAGCTTAGTGCATGTTTACCCCCGCCCCCACCCCCCACACGGCATTATAGTGTGGGTATTGAGTTTACTGTGTTTTCCTTTTTATCGCGCGTCAGCATACTGACGCGCGACATTGATATAGCAAATCTGTCCGTCTGTCTGTCCGTCTGTCCGTCCGTTACGTTGCGGTATCAGATGAAAACGGCTTAACATATCGTCACAGTTTTTTCACCATACGGTAGCCCAATCATTCTAGTTTTACCTGCATCAAACATCTTCACAAAATTCCGACGGGGTCACCCCTGCCGGGGCGCTAAATAATAGAGGGGGATAAAAATTTCGCGATTTTCTACCAATAAGTCGCTATATCTCGCAAACGATACAAGATATCGCCATAGTTACTATGGAAGGCGCATATGAACTCGTATGCCATCTATCAAATGGTGCCATTTCCAATGACCTTGAACGAACCCTAACCTTGTTTTCAAGGTCACACCACTCTTTGACGCTAAATATCTCGCAAACGGCCACAGATACGGCCATAGTTACTACAGAAGGCAAATAGGAAACCGCACCCAAGCTTTTGAATGGCACCAATTTCAATGACCTTGTTGTATCGTTGTATCAAGGTCATTGAAATTGTTTTTTTCTCCGTACGGTAGCCCAATCATTCTAGTTTTATCAGCATCGAACGCCTTCATGAAATTCCGACGGGGTCAACCCCTGCGGGGGCGCTAAATACAGACAGGGGTATAAAAATTTCGCGATTTTCTACCAATAAGTCACTATATCTCGCAGACGATACAAGATAGCGCCATAGTTACTATAAAAGGCAAATAGGAAACCGCACCCAAGCTTTCGAATGGCACCATTTTCAATGACCTTGAGTGACCTCTAAGCCAGATTTCAAGGTCACGATATTATTCAATGTCAAATAACTCGCAAATGGTGCAAGATAGTTACAATGCCGTACTAATAGGAAGTCACACATGGTCTATCGAACAGCGCAATTTTCAATGACCTTGAACGACCTCAAACCCAGATTTCAAGGTCAAGCCATTCTTTGACGCTGAATATCTCGCAATGGCTAAAGATACTGCCCTGCCATAGTTACTATGGAAGGCAAATAAAAAACCGTACCCAGGCTTTCAAATAGTACCATTTTCAATGACTTTCAGTGACCTCTAACCCACATTTCAAGGTCACGATAATATTCGACGTCAAATAACTCGACTAATAGTAAGTCGTGTAATATCTATTCAATGGTTCCGTTTCCAGTGACATTGAATGACCCTTAACTTAGATTTCAAGGTCACGGGGTAATTAGGCCTATAGGTGCCCTCGACGTATTGTGTGTGCAGCTGACGCGCGATCTGTTTGCGATAGCTAAGTTCTTGTTTGTCCGTTGACAGACATCGCGGCGGCGGTGTCGTGAAATTTTGCGTCGTGGTAGAGCCATGTTCCGGACGTGTCTTCTCTCCTTTTGGTGGCGATATCTTGAGGATCTCCAAATGCGGGGTTACGAAGTGGGCTCGGGTTGACGGTCTTTGACCTCTGAGACGCCTATTTTTCTCAACTGACCGCGAATATCTTGAAAACAGTACGTCGCAGCGTTACATGTCGATTACGATTTAACATCAGCTCGAAAGGAGCTTTGTTAAACTGTGGCATGGGGTGGTAGCTCCCAAGGGGCGTCCCCTATAAGGCCAAAATATGTTGCATTTTTGAGTATCTTTTAAGGATCGTCAACTTTGAAGCTTTGTAACTTTTAAACGGTTTAAGACAGAGGCATATTATCAGCAATGAAAATATTGCCCGCAAGAAGAGCTTTCTAAAAATTTATGGCTCGGGGCAGCAGCCCCCAGTGGCCTCCCCATAAAGCCAACTAAGTTGCATTTTTTACTATTTTTGGAACATCGTCAACTTTAAAGTTTAATAACTTTTAAACGGTCCACCGTCCAAGACAGCGGCATAGGCTACAATATGCGATGAAAATGTTGCTCGTGAAAAGAGCTTTCTAAAAATGTATTATTATTAGGCCCCTATGTAAGTATGCACCATCAGACTGACTGCAATACGCAAATACACTATGCACAGTACCTTAGTTTCTTCTACGACGCAGTCTCCTTTGTTGATCCACCAATTTTTCTGAAGCTTCTGTAGTTCACCTTTCTCCAGCAGTTCCAACACCGTCAAGCCGATTTTGTCCCTACAACAGTATTATCTCATTGCGAACGGGTGAAACGCTGAGAGCGAGATTAATTCAAGCAAAAAGCCAGATGGCAAAGGTCAATAATGGCATCCCCGCTTGACTGTAAACTGGCCTCGGAACATGTCGATGTCCCGAACTGATGTGGCTGTTTTAATTAACCTACATGCAACTGACGGGCAGCTAGATTAGAGATCAAAACATAAAAGAAGCTCAGCTGTCGCAGAGAGGCCGCGCGATGCTTCATATCATTAAATATTTAACTCAAGGTCATCGAAAGTCATTCGAAATGACACCTTTGAGTAGGGTACGTGCATGTCCTTATTGTTACTGCACTGTAACTATGTCTCTATCTCGTACCGTTTCTGAGATATCCGGAGTCAAATACTGACGTGACCTTGAAATATGGGTTAGAGGTCGCTCAAGGTCATTGAAAATGGCTCGATAGATCCATAGATTCGATAGATCATATACGACTTACTGTTGGTCTGCTCTTGTAGCTCTATCTTGTACCATTTTCGAGTTACTTGACGTGATATCGTGACCTTGACACAACGCGAGATATTGGTTGAAAATCGCGATTTTTTCACACCTCTATTGCATTTGATGGCTTGCCCCAGTTAGGCGAGTCTCCGTCGGAATATCACATAACAATTAGTACGGATAACCTAGAATGGTGGCTCTACCAGACTGTGAAAAAAGTTCGATAATATGTTCACTCGTTTCGACACAATACACGAACGTGACGGAGGGGCAGAAAATGGGAATACAGGAAAAACAGTCCAAAAATGCAACATTTTTGATAGTATGGGGACGCCCGGTAGTATACTGGTCGCCATCTACTGGTCGCCAATGACTGACAATATTTCACACCACATGTACATTTAATGCCCTTGCTGACAGCGCCTCTGTCGGAATTTCGCCCCGACGTTTGATAAGAAAAACCATAGTGATGGGACAGCCAGCTACCAGATAGAGACTGTATAAAAGTTTAATAAATTCAATTATTTTGAGACAATACATAAAAATGATACACAGACAGACAGCCGTAGTACCAATAGCGCACAATACAAGTGTATCGGAGACGATACGAAAGCCGCCGCTCGTCAAAGCCTAAACTGTATTAATAACAAAAATAAAATAAAATATGGCGAAAAATGATGTTCAATATGGCGGATGGAATTCTTACACCCTGCAATGTGGCACGATCACGACATTGACTTCGTCAGGTGATTGCACCCTGCAATGTGGCATGTGGCTATGAAATCATGACAGTGAATTCACCAAGTGGCAGCACCCTGCAATGTGATAGTTGGCTCTGAGATGACATGCTTTTGAATTCGCCCAAACGTCCGCCATATTGGAATTCTACATCTGGTTTCGATTTCGACACATCACCACAGTCGACATGTCATTCTGCACCAGTCTCCGATATTTTGTCCAAATTGGACCACCCTCGGCAGAAAAAAATAACGGCATGTCGATTTTAAAGATGGCGGATCTCAGCCATCTTGGATTGTAGGGATCCAATAATGGGTTCTTTAAAAAGCCCATGTACGACTTCCTATAGGTCGTCAATAGACACCATAGCTTTAAATTGCTTAGTTTTTGAGAAAATCGCGTTTTTTTGCATTTTGCCGACAGACAGACAGACAAACAGACGAACAAACAAACAGACAAACAGACAAACGGACGAACAGATGGACAACACCGACGCACCAAGCCTCTCTCGCTGTCGCGAGCGACGGTTTAATAAAGTCTTCATAGCGTCACGCGGTAAAATGATAAACTGACACGTGCAAAACTGCAGTGAACTGTGAATGTGAAAGAGACTGACCAGCACGAGGCTCACAACATAAATCGCGGGAAGTTGATTTCAGAGACAAGCCACCGAAAAGAGCGATTAGTGATAATAAATTAAGAAATTCGAAAAGCTAGTATATACCTTAAGTCGGAGTCAAGCGGCATGGCAATGCCGTATCCCTTCGAGTCGAGGTTGTCGCCAACTTTTATCGTGTTGCACGGTTTGCGCTGGTTGTGGTAGTCGTTCATCGTCGACTCCAGCAGGAACGCGTACTTGCCCTTGGAGCTGCGTACTCTGTTGACGCCTTCAAGCGTCGTCTGTACGAACAGGCTCGGGTTGCTCATCATGTAGTCATTCATCTGCTTGTAGACTGACACCTTCGACATCTACACTCGATAGCCGTCATCCACACGACGTGCTACAATACGACGCAGCCCACTATTTAACGTAGTCCTAAAAGCTGTCGGCAAAACTAACCTTACTCTCAGGCGGGTACGGAAAAAACTAAGAGCTTTGGATATGGCCGACAAAATGGGCAACAGCACGTATATTTAGTGACACAAACGCACGTTGTATGCATGTATCGAATATATGTTATATGTTGGGTGCAGTGTTGTGTAGTGGTAGAGTATCGGACTCGTAATCGACAGGTTGCGGGTTCGACTCACTTCCGGTCCACTGCAAGCAACCTTGAGCAAGTTGCTAACCTACTGTGTGCTCAGGCCAACTCAGCCTCCTACCCTCAATGGGACGGGAAATGAGTATTGTGGGCTACGGGGTGAAGGCCTAATGTGGCTGATTGGGGCGTTGGTGTGTCTGCTAGTTGCACCGTGGGTTTAATTGTCCGTTAGCGCGGGCAATGGATGGCCACATAATGCGATGCGGCATCATTGGCTCATGCCAATCAGCTGCCACTTCCGAGATTGTAAAGCGCTGCTGGTCACGAGTCTGACTCATGTAGGCAGCACTATAACAACTGTCCAGACTTTTCCATATATTTAAACTTACTAACATGACAGTTCATGCATGTCGGGGAATCAAGCTTACGAAAAAAATTCGCCATTTGATGTACACATTTCAACAGGTGCGCTTTCCTTTCAAATGTACTTACTAAGCGTAGAATAAGTTGTGAAATAAACAAAGTAAAAGATACATAAAGTGTACTTAATAAAACTCGAAGACAAACGCGCTCGGCTGATCCGCTAGGGTCCATCATTGGACGTTGTCTCCTAAAAAGACTCTTCCAACGACGTAACACTATCTCTGGCACAATTTGTAGGACAGAGTCAGAAGGCGTAAGTGGCTTGCTAATGCACGTTAAAAGCTAAATGAAAGCATTGCGACTTATGCGGTGCTCAAAAGTCGTTAATAATTTACACTAACAAACTAGCTAAATGCTGTAAACAGATTTTTATGAAATTATTTAAAACATCTGACATTAACGTTATAAGTTTTGCCAAGACCTGTTTGGCTTTGAACTACCTAGTGTTATGTATTTTCCCTATAGGCGTACTGAAAAGTTTTTGTATAAATGATATAAGAAATACTATTGCTAATATTGTGGGACATTCGTATGTGTGAGTTTAGTTTACAGTCTATTTGAAAATATTTATTCACCATACAATAGCAGCGATATGAAATAAAGAATAAAAAATGAAAGAAAAACTTAACTTACAATTAGTTACGTAGCTGCCTATCCCACACAATATACACAGCTGAGCAGTCATTAGCATGCAACAACATTTACTCTGTTTTCAAATTTTACGACACGTTTCGCCAACTGTCATCAGGTAATTCAAACGAGAAAAATTATTATTATTGACCGGATTTAACAGTTTCAATATTATTCGTATTGAAAAGTTTCATTAAAAAATCAATTTATGACAAAGTCAAGTGATACAATCTGTGCTATTTACTTTTTTGTTCTTATTTAATCGTCGGCTACCATTTGTAGTGAAATACGAATGTTTAATGCTGTTTCTGCCGCGCTGTGTGTGGCCAAACCCGTCACGACATGTCATTATCGGAAGTGGGTTTCAGTAAAGACAGTGGCGGATCCAGGATATCTGTGTGAGATTAGAAGCATGGCCCCATGGCCACCAACGTAACGTACGTATTCTATTTTTTGAAGAATACGTACGTACGCTAACGTACTCTAGCTTAGCGTACGTAAACAAGAATAGAATACGTTGCAACTACAACACAGTAGTTTAATTAAAACAGTAGCAAAGAAGGCAAACAGGGTCCAGAATTGTTTGTCACATTGAACCAGGCAGTTCTTATTACCACTTTGCAACACTTTCACGTCACATTACTCATACGTGCTTCCACTCGTTACGTTTCGGTTAGGTTTGTAGGTGAATTCAGGTTAAATATAAATATATGAATATAAACTTCTCTCTCTTACTTACAAAGTTCTTACAACTGCTCAACCTAGGTATCTTCACAACCTTATCTCTCTTCAACCTCCTCGCAGTACCCGCTCTTCATCTG
>Ga0209338_1000632_pt1 | contig 10838 bp, 10 predicted proteins | sample OlaalgELextract1_FD_187374 | JGI IMG/M metagenome (GOLD analysis project Ga0209338, IMG submission 187374) | Olavius algarvensis symbiont microbial communities from Tuscany, Italy - Type A ELBA extract 1 (SPAdes) (version 2) | ecosystem: Host-associated > Annelida > Digestive system >... | reverse complement strand
GCATTCTTAATACGGCTAGCAGTCTTGGCTGCTAATTGACTGCCACTGAACGACATTGCAGTTGACATCAGTTCATCTGTCTCTGTCAGGTCATCCCATAATCCATTCTGTACACAGTACAACAGTGATTGTCAGTAGCCATGCAACTCGCCAACTCACTCATCAGTCTCCACTGAGTGTAACCACAATTATACACTCACATCCAATGTGCACAAACAGCTGTCAACTAAGTTGTCAATTTATAGACAATTCATAGCACGTCTAATGCACTAAGCGTAACTCAAAAAAACATCTCCAAAGAGCATCTGCAGCTGTCGATGCCTACTGTATTGCCTATACCGTATTGCAAATTGTCTCGGAGACAGTTGCAGACTCGAGCCAACTACAGAAAACCTGGCAGCCACATGTGTAAGTGCCGAGTGGATACGATAGGACAACACGAGTTATTAGTCTTGTGAGTCTCAACATTTCATAATCCCGCCAATGTCAATGCCTTCGTAATCGTCATATACACAAGTTAACGACACGAGTTCAGAGTGAGAGACAACATGTACCTGAACCGCAAGACCTGCAAGCATTGGATCAGACGAGAAGCTATCCTCCAGCATCGTGAAATATTCAGACTCGGATGTCGTTGGACAACTAGACTGTTCACCATCGTTACGAACCTAACAGTACATCAACAACATCCACAAACTTGTGATGCTGCACGTTTTTTTCTGCCCATCTCAAAATTTCACAAACTGTCAGTTTAACTTTAAAATATTATATGCTCCCTAAAAACTTTATATTATATGCTCTTTCCTCTCATTAATAAACATATGCAGAAATAAAAATTTACTATGTCATTATTCAATTTGACAAATAAATCATCATCTTAAAGCTGTAGGCCCTGCACAAGTCGGCATTTATTTGTTGGTCTATTGATGTCCGGAGCACTAGCCATGCACTTTAATTATGCATACACCTATTGTGATTAACCACATGCATTCAGTAGTCTCATGACCCAATGTTTCATAATCCTGCCAATGTCAACACGTTCGTAAACATACACAGAAATAAAATAGTTGCTTAAGTCGGCATTTAGTTGTCAGTCTACTGTTGCCAGGAGCACTTAGCCATAAAACAAAATGCCAATCGACATCTGCTTTTCTGGGCTGAGATCTAAAGACATTCAAAAAGGTCTCTACTCTCTATACTGTCCCAATTACATTACAGTCACATCAGATACAGCAAGTCTGTATGCATCAGCGACTATCAAGGAAACAACCATCGCATAACAAATTCATGATGTGAAATCATGAAACCTGAAGCTACTGCAAATTCAGTTGACTCCACCACATTGATACTGTGCAGTGACAATTCATCAAGATATAAACAGTTTTACACATACCGTAACCTTTCCTGTTTTGCTCTGTGTCGAACCAGTTGTACAATCATCAGTACTGCTGTTGACAAGTGCAGAATCACCACTCTGTGCTGCGACAGCCGTAGAGCAATCAACTACGTTTTCACCGGCAACTAACATAAGCACACAACAGTCTACAAAAACCTACAAAATGCCAATCAACATCGGCTTTTCTGAGCTCTGCTACACAAAGACATTCAAAAAGAGCAGGAAACACCGCGCTATCTTGCCGAAAAGTCTAACCATAAACAGCTTTGATTCCAACACTGCAAACAAACAATATGCCACGCTAACTGCATAATTAACAACTATACTGTGTCCTAGATAAAAAGGTGCCACCTTATTTTTCATCCTAACTTTTACAATCTTTGCGTTATTTTCATAATTTTTGTAGCACGTAACTTTGCACATTTTTCTGCATCTAATGATGTACACAAGTTGTTCACCATACCTTAACTATGGAACCACTTTACCATGCAAAAAGTATAACAATAAAACTGAATTATTTTCCTCAATGAATGCAATTTTCCGCAAACAGTTCAACAAAATCATGCGTACCTAAGGCAGAATAATTTGGTCAACACATGCATGTGTATCGGAAACTGTAAACAACTTTTCATGTGAACAAGTTTTCATCTGAAAACCACGTGAAAATCAACGGAATGAATGGCATATCTCTTCCACAGCTCACGTGAACGTTGCAGTCTGTCGAATCAGTTTGATTGTGTGAGCTGTTGTGCATGCTGTCTTTTTAGACATTTGACCTTCAAATCTGTCTTTATTATGTGATGAACTGACGAGTGGGACATGCTGGTCTTGCGTGCAATCTGTCTGATGGTGTGGCGATTAAATGTTTTCTTCCTCTGTAAACGGCATTTTACATTTACACATGATGTCATTTGCGCCATTACAAGGGTGAGCATGACAGGTTCGGCGGCTGATTAATATGCTGTTGAATGCAAAATTTACTGCCAATCAGCACAGTAAAGGAATTCTAAAAATAACTGAACAACTGATTAAAAACAGAGTGGCACCTTTTTACCTGGGACACAGTGTATTAAAGGACGGCTGACTGACACATTATTGTTATCATATGCGTCACATGTCATATGATGTTATGCAATCAACTGCAGCTTCGTCCACTTGGCAGCTGACAGACCTTCAGCATTCAACTGGACGACGTGAAGTGCCAGACCGACGGTTACAAAGATTGAAGGTCTTCATTGGCACACTGACTGGGATCCGGGAGGATTCAGTCTGGTGATGGCATCTTTAGTTAGCTCACAAGGTACCCAGCGACAGCAACATGGATGCTGATGTCTGCCCCCCCCCCTCTAAGACCAACATGAAGAGATAAATAGTTTCTAGTTACTTACATAACAAAACATCATTCATGCAGCCAATCTTAATGCAAAACTAACAATGGTAAGTGATGAGAGCCAAGCCACACATGCCTTCAAACACTCGGGGTACTGGGCTAATGTACACGACTATTAACACTCAACCTAAACTAAACTAGAAATAGGAACTATCTGCTATGGCATAACATCAGCCGATACTTTTACACAGTTCTATTGTGCTAATGAGATTTTGCTGACTCTGCAGAACATGTGAAAACAAACTTATAAACCATTGGCACCAATGCCAGTCTGTTTAAGTAAAAACAAAGAACAGTACAGTGCAGTTTCTTCCTTAGTTACTTATTAGCAATGTCCGCTTGAACTCACCCCTTCCTACATCTACCTCCTTCACCCCTTCGGATGCTCATTCCGTCCTACTTCTTCATCCCTTATAGTGCCTATGATACAAACACCTGCAAAATACTCATAAACACTTATATGATGGTCCACACTAAAAGATATGTCTCAACTCTCAACAACTGTTTTACGGGTTTGTTAACACAAACACACTTTCACAGATACATGTTGAAAACGATACCAGCTTTAGCTATAACAGCTGGTAAACAATTTAACATTCCTTCCTTATGCCTGGTGCATAACCTCAGAAGAAACATGCAATAGTGTCACGGTCTCAAGCACTGTCACAAACTGTTGCAAATTGTGAACACGGCACAAAAACAAGAAATATGTTCTGTCGAACTCGGAGTCTGTCCAATGCAACTTTTTCATTTGCGATCACGTGACGTTCATCCAGTTCAAAATCTGCTGCTGTGTACAAAATTTCATGAAAATCGGATGATTTTTCACGGAGATATGGCGATATATCGATTTTCAAAATGGCGGCCGTTTTACCACCATACGAGACCACCCACAAAGTCTCTGTTGCTTGCCGCAGCTGCCTGTCAAATTTCATGTCAATCTGATACACAGATCTGAAGATATAGCTATTTGAATTTTTTGCATATATGGCTTGAAATGCCTATTAAGGCCCCCGAAATGGAGGTTTTGGGAGACTTTGGACCCATAAATGTGATTATTCATCATCGATACCCCCAAAAGGCACATCCTTGCATAAATCCGCGTCTTTTTAGCTATCAACTGTAAAAATCCGTTGAGGTGTCTGACCTGTAGACGAGTTGACAGAAAGTGTGATGGACACACAGACACACACACACAGGTAAATTTATATTCTGTCTATGTATATTGTATAGCATTGGACAGACACAGACAATAATAGCAAAATCTGTGACAAAAACCAGCAATCAACGCTAACAATATGAAACAACACAGTCATATATGAAACAATACTAATCAACAACCTTACCTCCGTTTACAGTTTCACTAGATTTGGAAGCCCGTTTAATCCATTTTGCTATTTCTTCATCCATTTTGTCTGCTTTGGCAGGATTCAATCCCCAAAGGCATCCTTTACGTGATCCACCATTAACAATAGGATTTTCAATCTTCTCAAAGCATTTGTTCAACGACAAGTTGTGTCGAATGGAATTCTACAGCAACATACGATGCATTCTGTTAAATTCACAGCTGATCCAATGCAAATGTTTACCTTTTTCTTTTTACAGCTCAATGATGATATGACAACAACAAGCATTCATTCGGTTTCTGCTGTGCTGCAGCCTTGCAAGGCTGCAAGCACGGACTAGGCCAGTCTGTCCACTGTATGTCATCACAATACAGAACATGACATTGTCATGTTCTGTATTGTGTTGAAAACGAGTAAACATATTCTCACCATTGGCTACCATCATCATCCTAGTTGTTCTGTACCACACTTTATGGCAATTTTCCAATGGGTCTCCACTAGGGGGGGGGGGCAACAAATACAGGCGGGGTATGAAAAAAAACAACCTTCGACCAACATCTCACTTTGGCATAACACGTGAAAGGCTGAGTGTTGTCAACTATTGAGTATGTTGATAACACCAACCATTATGTTTATACGGATGTACGGTCACGCCAAAATGCAACAAGTCAGTCAATCTTCACATGACTGGTTAAGTGTTTTGAACAAACTGGTATGGTCAAAGTATGTTAATAACAGCAACCGTCGACTTTATATTTATATTCGCATACGAGAAGAAGAAGTCAATGATCATGCCAAAATAACACAACAGAATTTAGTTGCATGCATCGGTAAATCTGAAGCTGGAGCAATAATACATTCCAGATATTGTACTGTTGAAGCTAACAACAGACAGACAGTCGTGTGGCCTCTCTGCAACAACTGAGCTTCTTGTCAACAAATCTACAGTGTGAAGAGAGTAACGAAGAAGTCACCAATCCTTTGCAGCTTGTTTGGCCCAATCACACACTCGCACTAGGAGTGTTGTAAGGACGACGATGCATGTCAATGGAGAAACCCAAAATTTGACCCCTCGCCACGCCCAAACCCCATAACCGACAGTGATAAAAGTTGGCAGAGGTGATTACGTTGTGGAAGCCTACACCTGCGCAAAAGTCCGTCACGATATGCCCAGGGGTTATGTTTCCGCGCACGCATGACTTTGCGCACCGAAAGTGTTTACTCGGCTACTTTAAAAAAAATTTCCATTTTTGGGGGTTCTTGCAACTCGCTACCAAGCCAAGGCCGCTGAACGGATTTTGATGCAAAATACCCCAAAACTCTAATATTTAGACCCCATTTCCCCCAAATTAGCGCCTCTTTGGGTACCATTTTTGATGGGACTTGGAAAATTTTCGCATAAAAATCACTAAACAATAGGGATGCTCCCTTAGAACACCTCTTAATCGTCATCGTAGATGCATAAACGAGTGGCATAGTGAATAGGCAAATAGGGGTCAAAAATTTCATACAAATGGTTACTTTGGACCCCGGACTAAGAGTCACGTGACACAGCGCATGCGCAACCCCAAAATTGACATGGTCCGTTATGTACAGGGCAACATATGATATTGCAAGTATCTCTATAACTACGACACCAATCAACATGAAATTTCAGGACAGTATTTGGGCAATGAAAATGTGTCCGGCAATGCAGTATTGTGATGTCATAACAAATCTAAGATGGCGGACGGCCGCCATTTTGAAGATCGCTAAATCACCATATCTCAGTGAAAAATCGATCTTGATGAAATTTGGTACACTACAGCAGATATTGAACCCGATGACAGTCACGTGACCAAAAATTGAAATTTTCAAAGTTCAAGATGGCGGCGGCCGCCACCTTGAAATAGGCCATAACTCATCGACTGATTGTCTGATATCAGCTAACTTTTGCACGAGGATGTAGACCGGCATGCCGACAAAGTCCATGTGACAAAAACTATAAATTTTTAAAATCCAACATGGCAGACGGCCGCCATTTTGAAAATCGTTAAATTGCCATATCTCAGTGAACAAGTAGCTCTGCTGTCGCAAAGAGGCCGTGCGATGCGTCGTGTCTGTCAGTAGTTAGCTTCAACAGTACAAAACGTCGAGTAAAGTCTTTTATTGTTAGTTACGTAGGCTACAGATTTATCACTGTGTGAAGTTAAATGTGCTCTTCTGTTGTTCAACACCGCCGCTTACTACCAGCGATGTGTCATAACTTGCGAGACAGTACGTGGCTGTCGTCTACCGGCGACTGTGTTGACAACACCTGCCTGTTGCAGTGCTAACAGCAGGTACTAAAGAAAGATATAGGCTCAGAATCGTGATTTCTGCATTCGACGCCCCGTTAAGGGAGTCCCCGTCGGAATATTGCTATGCCATTTGGCATAGGAAAACTAGAATGATGGATCTACCCGATGGTGAAAATTTTTTGATGATATGTTTATCAGTTTTGACAATTTACGAACGTGATGGACACACAGACACAGACACTGCATGACGGCATAGGCCGCACTTATGCACAGCATCATGCAGCAAAAATCATCCAGTATTTTGATGAAATTTGGTACACTACAGCAGATATTGAACCCGATGACAGTCACGTGACCAAAAATCGAAATTTTTAAAATTCAAGATGGCAGCAGCTGGCATATTGAAAATTGCTTTTTTTGGCCATAACTCAACCGATTATCGGATTTCAGTGAAATTTTGAATGAGGAAGCAGAACGGCATGCAGACAAAGGCCACGTGACAAAAACTGCAAATTTTAAAATCCAAGATGGCGGACGGCCGCCATTTTTAAATCGTTAAATTACCATATCTCGGTGAAAATTTGACGAAATTTGGTGTACTACAGCATATATTGAACCTGATGAGTCACATCACCAAAAATTAAAACTTTTAAAATTCAAGATGGCGGATGGTTGCCATCTTGTAAATCGTTTTTCAACATAACTCAGCAAGCGATCGTCCGATTTCAGCAAATTTTGGCAATATGAATAGCATGCCGAAAACGTCATGCAACATAAACTGTAAATTGTGAAAATCCAAGATGGCAGACGGCCGCTATTTTGAAATCATTAACGTGACACATATCAATCAAAAAGTATCCGATTTTGATGAATTTTGGTGCGCAGAAGTGAATTCCGATAAAGATGACAGTCACTTCACAGAAATTCTGCTATTTTGCAAGAGTGTTCTGGCCACAACTCAATGCCAAATTATCTTATTTTGGTCAAATTTTGTGTAATGATGAAAAGTCACATATTGATTACAGTTACATCGCCAAAATAGCAATTTTCGAAAACTGAAGATGGTAGATGGACGCCATTTTGAAAAGCTCTACCGCAGTATCTTAGTTATGCCTAGATGTGATAAAGTAAAGATAAACGAGTAAAAAACTGCAAATATAAATGGAAAAACTTAACAGTTTACAAAGGTGTGTAAGGACAACAGTCATTAACTCGCAGAACTAAAACAGCAAAAATCAAAAAGGCTGATATTACTTAGGAGCACATTGACGTTATGGCAATGTGCTGCAAAAGTAATATCAGCATTTCCGTTTATCTGGATTAAATGGCTGGATGCTAGAACCACTGACAATCTGTTGCAAAAGTTTAACGGTGACAGCTGTAACCCATTTAATCCCATGATTCTGCTAAGAAACACACACCACATCATCGAACACCAAAAAACAATATACAGTTATAATTTTTTGCAAGGAATATCATGAAGGTAATGTGAAATTAATACTAACACAACACAACTCCACCTCACCTAACCAGTGTCGCCACTTTACCTTGCAAATTAGACAATAGCCATGTATTGCAAAGCACAGTCATAACTGACTACTGCAATTAAACCAAACCGGCCTAGCCACTTGCGTGTAAGTGTTCGACTGATCAAATGACAGTAAGAAAGGTCGTAGTTATCACTGAAAATACAATGTCTAAATGAACAAAGTGCTCGAAATGACCGCCACCGGCCTTGATGCACACTATGAGACGATGATGCCACTGATGCACAGAAGCTGCAATGACGGCATGATCCAGCTTAGTCCACACAGTTCTTATGCAGTGCTTGAGGTCGTCGAGATCTGTCATACGTTTTGTACACCTTTTATTGCAATGCCGTATGTCCCACAAACTTAAGTCAACTGGATTTAAATCTGGTGAATTTGGAGGCCACAGTAGAGGAAGGATGAATTCTGGCGTTTCTCTTCTTGCGAAAACGGCATTTTTTGATGATGTCACAATTACGTAGTGTTGTGCAAGTAGTGATGGGACATTTTACAATTTTCCAGTCATACGAACAGTCGGGATGATTTGTGCCAAAAATTCTGAAAATTTATCTAAATTTGTCAAAGTTACGGCCAAAATATTGTCATTCCCTTTTTTCCAGACACGGTATACACTTTAACAGCTTGACAGCCATCTTTATCTTTATTATTATGACATTATGACCAGCCAAAACATGTCTGTCTGTCTGTACGTGTGTCAACAAATCAAAAAGTTGTTCTTCTTCTTCTTGACGTGTGGACTGTGATTTTTCAGCAGAGTTTGTTTGTTCCGCCAAGTCAGCAAAAACGCAGAGACCCATGGCATTATGACTACTGACTAGTGTGCAACCAGACTCAACAATTTTAGTTTATCATTATTATTTATTATCCTTGGACCTCGGTATTCCCAAGAGTTTAACAAGAGGTCAAAGTAATTTGACAAAAAGCGCCTCACGGGGGGCCCATTCCCCAGTTAGGGGTTACCCCAGGGGGTCGAAAGTTGTACCATTGAATTCCTGGGGTAGGGTTTCCTATTAGTGTTCCATAGTAACTATAGGCCTAGGATGCACCGTGCACGCGCGTGACAACCAACCAACGACCAACGAAGTCACAACACAGCCTATCTCAATAAGCGCCTCTTTTACTAACGTAAAGTGAGGCGCTTAAAAATTAATGTAAAGAGAAAGGCTGGAGTTATTATTATTATTATTACCACTATTACTATTATTATATTTTTAATTATTTTTATTATTATTTTTAATCTTTTTTGCTCCTTCAACACTGCATTCTTGTTCACATGTGCCGCATTTTATGATAACACAGATTAGTATAAAACAAACATACTGCTGGTGTTTAAAGCAACATACCTTCCATCCATCTGGTGCAGATCGAAAGTATGGAAATTTTTCTCTGCAAAAATTAATAAATTACACCAGCATCAATGCCATATTAGAGAAGAGACAGCTACAACAAACAGGTCACACTCAGCATCATACGACAGTCCTCCCAATCAAATACTACAGTAGAAATAACTGCTCACATATGACGACCGATCACTGTAATTGACTTCGTACATTGTCTTTTTGCAATGCAGACAATAAAATCATTTGTAGTACCTAAAATGACCTTCGAATGTCACTTGTGATGGCACAATTCAATAGGCCATTACTTTCAATTAGTGGTCTCTAGCAGCAATGTGTCTACTATGAGATAGGCCTATTCGATGTCGAATAATAGGATGCCCTTCAATCTGAGTTAAGGGATTATTCAAGGTCATTGCAAATGTCACCATTCGTAGATCACTTGCCATCAGACTGCCATGGCAAGTATAGCTCAACCTTACCATTTTCAAACATTTGACATGTGACTGCTGTTACATCATCTACCGAGTGTAGCCGAGACAGTACGATGTCGAGCACAAATATAACGATATAAGGTTTGGGGCAGTCCTTCACAAAACCAACTATGTTGCATTTTTGGTTATTTTTCAAGTATACTCAACTTTAAAGTTTTATAACTTTTAAGTTTCAAACAATTCAAAACAGCTTATTCAATCAGTGACGGAAATGTTGCCATGACAAGTGGTAGCCACAGAAGCAATTTTCAGCCCTCTACCTCTAAGGACTTACCGAGGAGGGCAAACTGAAACTGTAAGGATTGCACTTTTTGAGCATGTTTAAGACTGCCAATTAACATCTTCAACATGTCTGAAATCTAAATACACAGCGATAAAACTTACCATGCTAATAGTTTTAGCAAGTGAATTAAATTTCAACAAGTGCATCAGCAAGGTAGGTATGGTAGCTAGAAGGTATAGTAGGGTTTAATGTCCTACTCGACATATTATAGGTCATTTCAAAGACAATTTTACAGGTCAGATGATCCAACCAACAGTGTCATAGCATTGAAGGACGATGGTAGTCACGTAGCCCCACTATTCTAGTTTTTCAACACCAAATGGGATGGCAATACTCCGACAAGGCCCCCAAACGGGGCATTGAAAGCAAGGGGGTATGAAAAAAATCACAACTTTCGACAAATATCTCGCTTTATCTCCGAAATATGCAAGATAAAGCCACAGTTACTAAAGCGAATAGGAATCCGCACCAAAGTCTTTGAACGGTACCAGTATGAATGACTTTAAGTGACCTCCAACCCAGATTTCAGGGTCACGATATCATTCAACGTCAAATAACTCAAAAACGGTACAAGACAGAGCAAGACTTACAATGGCAGACCAACAGAAAGTCGTATATGGTCTATCGAACGGCGCCATTTACAATACCTTGAACAACCCCTAACCCACTAAAATAATATTCTTTGACACAACCTGTAATTTATACCTAAATTAGTTGCGACGTTTCGCTCGCCAACGGCGAGCTTCATCAGGCTTGTGGTCAC
>Ga0209338_1000628_pt1 | contig 10852 bp, 7 predicted proteins | sample OlaalgELextract1_FD_187374 | JGI IMG/M metagenome (GOLD analysis project Ga0209338, IMG submission 187374) | Olavius algarvensis symbiont microbial communities from Tuscany, Italy - Type A ELBA extract 1 (SPAdes) (version 2) | ecosystem: Host-associated > Annelida > Digestive system >... | reverse complement strand
CCGACGACGCTTGACATTGTCTCCATAACACATCACATGCCAAATATACAGGAAGGCAGCGAGGAGGAGGAGAGCAGTGCAGCTGCTGGCAGAGAAACGGAGTATCTGCTCTCTGCCAGCTCCAGTCAAACTCCACAAGTCTAACATATGTGGTTGTTTAGTGTACAGTAAATTATTGTCCTGAATTTGATGTAAAATTTGCTTAAAAAATAGTCAACTGAGTGAGTATTGCTAAATTAATGCCTGGTTGTGAATAAGTTACTTTTTCTTATAAATGTCAGTTGAAGAACTGAAAATTTATCTGCTGTTGCTTTAGTGAAGTGGTCCAACTAAAGCGAAACCCATAACATTCAGTTGCCATTTATTTCGCAATATATAAATGAAATCGAGAACTGGACAGGCACAAATGTCGATAGGAATGAGCAGACAGTGATTTTTTGCCAGATATGAGTTTTGAGTACCTGGCCTGTGACGTCAGCTGGATGAGGATTTTTGCTAGATCGTATTTTTCACCTATATACAGGGTGTTTCAAAAAACTGCTTGGAATATTTTCACTTCGGTTAAGTCTTTTTGCATGAAATTTTGCAAATTTGTTGGCAATTCATATCCACATATACCTACCAATTTTTGTACATCTACCTGAGAATTTCATCAAATGGCTAATTTTTCCATGAATACCCATCGTTTTCACCGTGCCAAGTTTTGAGTATTGAATGCATACGCTTCGTGACCAAGGACTTTGTGAGAAAGCCATCATTTCCAGTTATACCCTGACAAAAGGTGAAAGTTGAGCACTGTTAAGAAAGTCTGCAGTCGAGTCGACCACACTGGCTCAGCCGTTCTGCGTAAACCAGACAGTGGGATTGGAAGACCTGCCACAGCGTCTGCATGTGCAGTTCGTTGTTTTAAGACAATTTTTCCAATGGTAGGCCCTACCAAGCTTTAATACAATGTCAGAAAAAACGTTAATAGTAAAAAATCAGAGTTATCAATTATTTACAATTATCGGACACTGAGACATGCGATGACGAAAAATGACGTCATTTCCAAAATGCTGCATTTTCATTTTCTGCGTGAAGTAGGGCTACTCAAAACTTGACAGGGTGAAAACGATGGGTACTCCTGGAAAAATTAACGCCATTGATGAAATAGTAAGATAAATCTACAAAAACTGGTAAATACATGTGGATATGATCTGCCAACAAATGTGCAAAATTTCACGCAAAAAGACTTAACCGAAGTGAAAATATTCCAAGAAGTTTTTTTGGGGGAGGGGGGGGCTACTTTTTTTCTGAAACAACCTGTATGTTACATTTATGACCTATAGGCCTATATGTTATATTTATGAGATCACTGAAGGATTTGCACACAAAACAATTTGCAAAATATTAAAATGCAAGACAGAATTGGATAGTGTCCCTTGATATCTGACTTGCTGCGTCCGATCGGTTAAGAAAAATAAATCTTGCCAAAACGAGTATTGTTCGTCAAAGCATTGGTCAATTACGTAGGCTGTGGGTTGACTGTTGAAACCGCTGAGCAGTCATCTGATTCATATCAGCTGTTCTCTATCAAGTGTGAACGTGAACTAGTGTGTCAAAGTGAAACCGAGAAGCCAAATATTGCTGTATGTTAGTAATCCGGCAGTATTTGGATAGCGAGCCATACATGCCTATGTTACTATTATCAGTAATACTAGTAATTTAGGTTAATAAAAAGACAAGTGAAGGGAACAAAAATAAATTTTAAGTGCAAAACTGCTAAATGCAAGTACAGCTAGATTAAGAAGTTTGACATGTTTACAGCTGATTTAGACTGTGAGTTACGTTTACCACCAGTATATGCTAGTTGCTTTGCCTGCTTTCATGGCCTTTAACGTTTTGAACATTTCAGAACTGTTTACTCATGCCTTTTGCCAAGTTTATTTTATGCAGTCTGTGCTCTGCAGTAACTTTGTGGTGTAACTAACACAGGTTGAGTCAGCCTCGTAGAAAAAAGAAATCGTGTAAAAGTGTGTGTGAGTGGTCGAGTTTGTATTGTGTTAAGTACAACGCAACTTGGTGGACGACTGATAAATGTACTACATTCAGATGCTTAAGAGTTAATCAAAGAGTTGCTGCTAATGATTACGCTGAGCATGTTCACTGCTTTGAAGAGCTTTCAACTGCTTGTACATATTGGGTGTATCTTTAACCAATATGACATTGTGTGGCTTGCAACCATGTGACCCAATAAACGTGAAAAAATTAGCCTACTGTTTATTCACGGAGGTCTGAAGTGAATGCCAGTTTGTGTACTGTGTATTTCAATGTTGTATCATCGTTGGAGTGCGACAGAACAGACTGTCGGAATGTTCATTACAGAACAGTCATCACCAGTGACACTTCAGCAGCCTACAGTTGTTCGATACTAGTCCGCCCATTCTCGTTCTTCAGACTATGTGCTTTCCCAAACATTAGCAGGGTTCCCACTCACCTGGAAAGTCGGGGAGAGTTAGGGAATTAATTTGGTCATGGAAAGTCAGGGAATTTTGGTACCTTGCGAACGAAAACGGCGATTTTTGTCTACGTTTCAGGGCAAAGTAGCTACTCGTTAATGTAAGTGTACTCAGTTTGTTATTTTCTTTATGCTTCTGTGCCTTTTCACTCTCAGTGGTTTAAAATGTGGTAATGATAGCACGGAGTCGATGTAGAGGAGGCAGAGCCGACTAAAATGTAGAGAAAAGTAGCTGTTGCATGTTAATTTGGTCAGGGAATTTAAATCTTCTAAGAGTGGGAACCCTGATTAGTGTATACTGTGCCATGTATACAAAAATTTTAACTGTAAATGGCTGAACTGTCAAGCAACTGTCCACAGAGCAGTAGCATACTCTAGTGCTGCTACATGTCAGGTCCTTCACCTCCCGGAACAAGCTAAAAACAGCACACAGCACAGCAAAATACACTCAACAGTTGAATTGCAGTTTTATTACAATTAAAACAGTGCCCTGTAGCAGAAATGCGCAAAAAATACTGACAATATGTAATCTGTTAATGTGTAGAAACTCACTAGTGTTAAGTGACAATAAGTCTTCAACAGTCTTCTAAATCCGAGTCACAGTCAGTGGTGGTGCCACGCCCCTAAAGTTGGTAGAGCAACACAGTGATGATCACCGAGGCCAGTGCTGAAGGCACGATGGAATTGCGTAGGGTTCTGGGAGGGGTCCTCTCCCCATCCGAGCCGACTAGGGGTATGGGGTGCAGCTGCAGCTGCTATCAATTTTTCATTTACTCGATATTCGTCTGGCATTGAGCTTATTCATAGATGATCTTAAAATCTGAATTTGTATACTTCAGAACGCACGAAATAGCAAGTAGACCTAAAATGCATTGTACTACAGTTTCAAAGTAGCGTAAATCTCTTAACAGTGTCGGCCGCCAACCTCCGGTGAACGCTGATAAAGCTGACGTCTTGCACAATAGCGGTATGTTTTATATTTTAATTCGCTAAATATATATATTCACTAAACATACCGTCGCTCACTAATTAAGTGTATTCTTGTGTGTGTTAAATAACGAGATAGAAATCATTCTTGTGCGCATCCAGTTGAGGAAATTGCACAGATCAACATCCACAACGATAATTGGTGGATTTTTTTGTTATGAATAGTCCACAGCTTCACACCTACCCCAATGAAACCCAGGTGCAGGATTTCACTGTAACTGTAATCATCATTATTCATTGAACAATACAAATCAAAAGTGCATGTAATTAAAACAGTTAACAAATAAAAGAATGTTCATAACAATCAGTAGGTGTCTCTGAACATACGTGTAATAAAATTAGTTGTCGTTAAAGGACGATTTGCACGTCGGGGTAAAACTGAGTTCGAGGCCTGAGTTTGTATCGTTGGTTTTTAATAGCTGGCAGGAGGTGATTCGTCGGCTTTATCTAACTGTTCGGCAATACATGGTTTGATTGCAGTAATTGAGACCTTTGCATCTGTTACTGTCCAGTTTGTTGACGGCATTTGCAGACTTGAACACCAGCTTGGCCAGGACAGTAGAATGGAAGACCTCTTGAATGCAATCATCACTCATGCATGAGCTCGGAGAAGACATAGTCCGTATATTGTTCTTGCACGGGAGTCCAATAGGGTGCTGACATGCTCATTCATTGAAAGTTGACTGTGTATTCACGCATACGTGATGCGGCCGTTACATAATACAGACCCATTTACAGAACTCGTTGCAACATATCAAAATTTCTGATATCATATTCGCAAAGCCATCTCTCTCTCATTCACTCTTATTTAGCCTAGACACTAATCAAACTGATGAATCCTTTGCAGAGGAGTTTAGAAAATGAAAAGTGGCCAACCAAAATATACTTAGAATATATGCCTCAAAAAAGGGAAAACATTTCATAGACTTAACCCCCTCACAAACAAGACACAAACAGTGCACAACTCTTGGACACTGAACAAGTTTCAGAATGTACGTTGCTCAGTTGGTCATCTCATCATTGTCCTTTAGATGTCATGTCCATGGTCATATCGAATCGTCGATATGCTTGCAGTCAGCAATCAACATTTTTAACTCAATAAGTTAAAAGACGCCGAGTTGAGTGAGAAAAGTTTGGCTAACATAGGGGCCGTTCGCGTGTCTCGTATGCCTTGCCAGCTTTTTGCATCTTAGTGTGGTCAACTATCTCAATCAGACACTGGTCGCCTCATGGTCACAGTACATTGTAGTTACTCGTCCAGACTATACTGGTACCTAGGTTTATCTGTAAGTCATCAGTAACACTGTGAGGCTCTACAGTCTACAAGTCGCATTCACTAACCATTGTGATGTTGTTTCCATTCAGAAGAATTCGATCCAATCTTGTTATTCGTCGTCCTTCTGCTGTGCTTTCACTATTGTGTAAGTAACAAACAGTACCAAGAGTTCTAGTGCTTAGACACCACATTTAAAATTTATGTCACAATGCTTACATTACAACAGCTACATCAATGCAAACTGTATGTGTGCATGCGAATTATGAAACAGACCTGTATACTGTATGTTTAGTTGATAAGTCTTGAATGCAGACTGCAGACTCTAACAATATTCCTACACTTTTATTATCAATATCATCACTGTCGTCATTATTATCATTCTTAGCACTATTATTACCTGCGCTCTATCACTACCGGTAGGTTGGTACTGTTTTTGGATGCGACATGTGGGACTACTGTCTGTCTGTCTGTGGGTCCCTAAAAACGGTACTTCAAGTGAAACCAAAATGTGTCCACAGTGGCCCCATTATTGCCCCATTATATTTTTGACCTTGAAAGGTCAAAGGTCGAGATAAAGGACGTTAAACATCAAAATCATTTTTTGGCCATAAACTCTCCACCATGTGGTCCAACTTACTTCAGGTAAAGACAAAAATGGTCCATCTATCGCCCCGCGGTATTTTAAAGGTTGAAAGTTGAGGTCCATAACACAAAAATGACAAAATCGTTTTTTGGCTGTAATTCTGCTGCAAATAGTCTGATTTACCTCAAGTGAAGACCAAAGTGTTCATCGCCGGTCCCTCTCTCGCCCCGCTGCATGTTGAACGCTTAACGGGCAACAAGTTCAAGTTAAGGAACGCAAAAATGCAAAATCATTTTGGACGTAACTGTGCTGCATATGGTCTTATTGTCTTGAAGTATAGACCACAATGTTACAATTCTGGGAGCGGGTATGCTTGCTGTGCCTTGCACTGCAGATTTTCTTGTTATTTATGTACTAACCCAAGTGGCATTACTACAAGCAACGAGGCATTTTAAACAGTTAGACTGTAAGACACCCTGACGATGATGCTGGTGAGGTTGGCCGTAATCACAGCAAGTCGGCAACCCAACAGTTGAGTATACAATCTGCCTTCATAAAATTATCCAAGTACTACATCTGACAGTACTTGCAGTGCTCAAAAGTTGAAATACTGCATGCTGGACAGCAGCATCATATTAAGATATGAAAGCTGTAAAAAAAGAAACATTAACTTATGGCAGTAACAAATCAACAAGTACGTACAATTCAGTGACATCTTCTAAGACCATGTCTGACATCGTAAGGTAAGGAAAGCAGCGTAAACCAACTTGGTACTTTCAATACAAGTACGAACTGCACATAAATACTGTATTTTCCAGATTACAACCCACCCGCGAAATCTGAAGTGTGCTGCTTCAGTGGTGCAACATCTACAAAATATTCAGCCAGAACATCATCAGTAGTACACACTGGTTTGCGTCATATGCACTTAGCAAGTGTTTGTCTCCTGTCAAATGTTGCTGATAGTGACCCACGCCACCAAAGCAGCAACTGATGTACAGCAACCATTGTGTACAGACTGCAGACTGGCATGCAAGTTAACACTGACGACAGCAAGCTTCCTCCTGGAGGCATGGCTCTATGTCTTGTCAGGATCTATCCTACTGAAGTTGTCGACAACAGCTTTTCACTCTCCATGCACCTACAGTCTGCACATGTGTAGCACAATATCCAGATGCCAGAATAACTCATTAGTAACAATAATATGTCCATTAACGACAACCACAGTAGGTGCAGCTTACCACTACTGCATGAAGAGTGCAAAAATCCTACAATCCCAGCCAGCACAGCATGGTTTATCAGTAGTTGAGAATTGGTTTATAATAAGTTAAAACGGACATAAACGTTTAGTTAACCACTTCTAAACGTTACGTAAACGTTTATCGCTATAGTTTAATTCTAAATGTTTAGCTTTAAACTAGCGATAAACGTTGACTTAACATTTAGAAGTGGTCAAGAAAACGTTTTAACTAAAACTAGACGTTCGATAAACGGACATTCTGAACCTATTCTAAACACAATCGTAAACGTTATATAAACGTTTAGTAAACGTTTGTGTAAACGTTTACTAAACGTTTGTGTGCCCGCTGAGGTGGTGGTAAATCCTGACCTTAATCCTAATCTTAACATAATCTTAATTTCATACATTACAGTACACAGTGCAAAATTGCTAAAGTGGGAGCATACACATGACAATTATCTTTGTTTTATCCATAATTTAAATGACAGAAACTACAAAATATTTCCATCAAGGATACTGACAAAATCATCAAAACCCAAAAGTGTGCCAACAATTTCTTTATCATTCTTCATAATGATGTGAATTTTTGAACCAATACACTTGTCCACTATCTCTACAACAGCAAATATAGGCCTACATCATTTTATACAGAGTGTGTATTAGCAGGTATTGGTATAGTAACGTTTTAAGTCCCACTCAATACATTATAGGTCATTTCAGCGATGATTTTACAGGCCATATGACCCAACCAACAGTATCGTAGCACTGAAGGACCATGGTTACTAGTCAACCAGGCCAATCTTACCAGGCTGACACTCATTTTACCATTCTACAGAGTAGATTGAGTCAATGTAGGCACTATAGTGAGCACATACAGCCTGTGCCCAAGGATCAGCCACAAATACACAATCCGACAAGATACTATTGATTAGAATATAAAGTAAGTAACTAAAGAAAAAGATATGGGGGTTTTAACAACATATACAATGAAGGTAACTGACAGTGCCATGAAGCAGCCTGCAGCCCTGAAAGACAATAGAGTTCTGAGTATGGTGCATAGACAATTCACAGGAAGTTTCCTAATAATCTACAAAGGTTTTGTCAGGCCTCATTTGGAATATGCAATACAGATTTGGTGTCCATATGAGAAGGTAGATATTTAGAATATACTTTGTGTGCAAAATGCAAATTATTCATCTCTGTAAGTTTTTACTGACAGATAATATTTGAGAGTAACGTTTTTCTATCCGCCGGTGTTTGAGTTCCAAGTGTCGGAACTGCAATACCAGTTCGGACCATACGTGCACAAACACGAACGACTAAGTGATATAACTTAACATAAATAAATGCAAGTGATGATTAAAGTAAATGTTAAACTGAATAAGTGGCAGATTACAGTAAAGCGTAAAAGCTAAAACAATCAAAATTTAACGCAAGTGGGTGGGTCATACTAAACAGCGACGGCACAGACACTGGCTCAACTGACCATTTGCCTGTCCTGTCACTGTGTTTAAGATGGGAAAAATGTGCAAAAACGTGCAATGAAAAAGCAAACAGCATCAAACAAAATAAAACAGTTATTTGCCTAACTTTCACATTATTATATTCACATCATATATGTGGTAATGTACATTTCCTGTCCAGACGTGAAATCATTACATCTATCAGTGATGGGCCAATGCGGTTGCAGGAGTTAATTTGCTGTGTGGTTGTCAACAAGACGGGACAACGCATGCCAGCTCAACTGCACGTTTGTCTCGTCGTAAACACGACGACAGGACAGGTGAATGGCCGGCTGACCGACACAAACTGACCCGTCGTTCCGTTGCTTTTTAGTATTACTGGCGGCAGTTGAACTCACAAACGTGTGGCATCATACCGAACACGTGACCCATTACGCCACTGGGACTGCTGGCAAGATCGGTGTAAATCGCGCACATAAGTTAGCACTATGAATACGGCATGTATATCAGCATTGAAAACTGGCACTAACTGATCCACGAAGGAGAGTCCTAACCCTATATGGCCCACCAGCGCAGAATAGTCGATACTGTAAAGTTGTGGACGCACGATAACATACGGTATTGCAGTTCCGACACTCAGAACTCGACCACATCGTTTTCTATCGATTTGCATTAGCTAAAGGCCTATGGTAAAATGCAGATGTGCGGATTTGTGGATGTGCGGATGTTCGAACGTGTAAAATGCGGAGGTTAAAGACGCTCGTGCATCAATTAAAGCCAGGACTTCGCCTCGTCGGTCAGTTAGGGTCAGGAGTCCGGGTTAGTGGAGTGAAGTGGAGTCGTTGTGTTCATTCTCAATGGACTGCGTCTATAGAAGCACATTATGAACCCATCAATCGCTGTCTATGCCTAAGCCCCAATGGACAAACTACTGGTAGCCTATATTGGTGGCTAATTGCAGGTACCGGTCACATTATGCTTAGGCCTTAGGCCTAAGAAAACATACTACGCGTGTAAAATAAAGTGTAAAACTTCATTATTTCGCAATTAACAAAGTGCACATTCAAACACAGCTCTCTGGCAACCTCCGGTAGGCAATTATCAATACTCTTTGTTTGTATTCACTTTGTTTCACTGATTGTACTTGTCTACTGGAAATAAATTTGTTGTTGTTGTTGGTCTACACGAAAAACTGGGCTCAGCTGATGCCGTCATTCCTGCACTTTGCGTTGTCTACATGTCTAATATGTGTGTTTTAGTGCATGTTCACAGTGTACATAGGCCTATGCAGTTACCGACGACGACGTTGTTCTGATGACTGACCGTCAGATGTTGCCTTCTGTCTGTGTCCAGCTGGTCACCAGCAGTCGGTGATGATGGTAGACTCCTCATTCACGTGGCGTCGATGATATCAAGAATGCAAATTAACTAAACCGAATTCAACATTCAACACAGTCCATAGTACCGACACCGGCATCGTTCTGTCAATTATTCGGCGACATTGTTGGCCAGGTGATCAGCTTTGCGTGCACTTTGCAACCACGTGATCAATTCGGCCTACACAGTATGTCACTTTCGCCCCTATGCGTCGAGCATGTGAGCACTAAGGAAATTCTCCATACATCATCTGTCTATAGTAGCTGTAGGGTTAAAGTGGGCATTTCGCCACCTGGCGATTAACTTAATGTGCTTGCAATTCTTTCAAAATCAACATTTACTATAATTCAGTTATGCCATTATTATACTTGAGTGTCCAACATTTTAACAAACTTATATACATATTACATATTATATACATTTGTATTTCTGTAAGTCTTGTACAATTACAACTACAAATAGCCTAAAACAACGCTGTGGTAAAGCTTTCGTGGCCAAAGCGATTAGACGCTGGAAGTGCGTATAGCTGATGCAGAAAGTCTGAGTTCCATTCCGTATGTAGGCTAGGTTGCACTCATTCGTCGATTGTTCCGAGTGTCGTATAGTGCAATGTGTTGTGTGTGAGTGTGCTTGTAGGTATTCTGGATTACGGAGGATGCTACAAAGGAGATTGGACCATAGAACACAACAGGACATTTACCGCAAAGCAGACCCATACATTTTTGCGTCCCTTTTTAGTATCCCCACATCCCTTCAATCCACAAAATACTGTCGCTGTTACGTTATGGGTGTCTTTCCTCCGCGTCAACATCTGCATTTCACACGTTAGAACATCCGCACTTCTGCAAATCCGCATTATACCCCGACCTTAGCTAAACCACTTTCGGACGCTGTTCCGTTATTGCCATCTACCCATGAAAATAAATGAAAATCGTCACCAAGTGGCAAAAGCTGCGAAGGACTAACAAGAGACATTATATATCAATTCTCGATTATATAATACTTAAAAACAAAACAAAACCCAGCAAAGAATAGTCATATTGTTATATAAAATATTAAATCAGAGGTGGTACTTTTATTATGTTGTTGTTGTAGTCTAGTACGACCAAAGATGAGTACGACCAAGACGAGTCTGGTTCCATCACGGTGAAAGACAGCGCAGGTGTAGTTCCATCATAGTGAAAACCATCTCAGTTAGAAACATGCACTGTGAAGACTGACAGTAGAACACACTGGTAGAATCACTGGTGGATAGCAGCACAAAAACAACACTTGTAGAATTTTTGTATTTTAAGTTTTTCTCGTATCATTTACTACTAAAGATTCCGTTGGACTGATGTTAAAAAGTAGAAGAGTGCTTCCTTGATGGCTTTATCCTCTTTCTTGCTTAAGTTGGCGTCCCAACAAGGTGCAACTAATAGATTCGTTG
>Ga0209338_1000627_pt1 | contig 10855 bp, 9 predicted proteins | sample OlaalgELextract1_FD_187374 | JGI IMG/M metagenome (GOLD analysis project Ga0209338, IMG submission 187374) | Olavius algarvensis symbiont microbial communities from Tuscany, Italy - Type A ELBA extract 1 (SPAdes) (version 2) | ecosystem: Host-associated > Annelida > Digestive system >... | reverse complement strand
AATTTTTGACCAGTTTTATTCAGAGTTTGATTTCTGACAAACGCTAAGGTGTATTTTGCAGAAACTTCACACCATTGTTTGAAATTCATGTGGCTATCCTTAAGTAAAATTATATTTAATTCGGTGAAGTTTTCCTCATGGTATTGCAAAATCTTAGGGGGCTCACTTTTTTTCTGGACACAGTGTCTAACACTAGACATAACGTGACATATTATAACGTGATATATTATTGTATATCGATAATGACATATAGCACAACAACGGTAATACGATAGAATAGAATAGAATAGAATAGAATAGGATTACAATATCGATAATGACATATAGCACAACAACGGTAATACGATAGAATAGAATAGAATAGAATAGGATTACAATATTAAAGAACAGAACTGAACAGCCTTTGCCACACATTTAGCCTGAAATAACAGGATACTCAAATGTTAGTCGTTCAATATCGTGATAAATAAGCATAAGTATATGTAACAGAAATGTGTCGAATTAATGACCAACGGCACTGGCTGGGCACAAGCGAAACAACGCGCAAGTTTTGGCGTCGTTGACGCCGTCACGATCTAGATCTCTACGGACGGTGACCAACGAAATTCTACTAGAATTTCAATTATGGTGTCTCAGGTAGGCCTGTTGTATCCACGGGACGGCGACGTTTTGTTGAAGCCATATGTAGGCCTATAGTTATAACTGGGAGGACCACGATCAGCCCATGGCTGAAGATTGATATCTGGAAGCTGATGACACGGCACTCGCTCGTTGGCGTTCCGACTATACTTGTACTTGATTTCATAGACATTTACCGTTCGACGCTGATTCCTGAATATACAACATCAGCATCACGACCAGTAGCAGCAGCAGCGAACGTATCATTTTCCATATCTTTTTTCGCGCTTGTTACTTCAGTAAAAGCAGGAAACAGAAAAGTAAAGAAGACAGACATAATTAACGTCGGCTTGGCTGATTGCTCGTTCTGGTAGGCTATAAATTTCTCGCACGCCTAGAATACTTTTTGTAGTACTACCGTTTAGTATTCGGTTTCATTAATAATGACCGTCAACTACATTATGTCTCAAAAACTGCGCCAACTTTGGCAAGCTGTAATTTCGACAAGCATAGACTAATTTTGATAATGTTTGGTACACAACATCAGCACACTTTTAAAAATGATGCGCATGTTCAACTTTCCTTATTCCTTCAGTTTTACTTACTTTATTGGCTTTTAAATAGCTGCGATGGAAATAACGCGTTCTGACGTTCCTTTATGCTCGTGAAACAGTACAGATCCTTTAGCTGGAAACACCGGACTTTCATCTCTCTAGATCTGTGTCTGCCACACAATCCGGTTGAGGGTTGACTACAGAATTTGTGGACTGACGCAGGAATTAACGTGTGTACATTGTACAAACACCTGTCCGTGATACCAGCCGCTGTCACCAGCGACTTGAAGCAGCGCCTCATTGACACACGGGCAAGCATATCACAAAACGTCATCGTCGAAGCAGGTGGTCAATGGAGAAAGTGATTACGTGTAAGCATGAGGCAAAAGGGCATCACTGTGAATATTCGCTAAACTAAAACCGGCACTTTTCAGAGCTAACAACAGTCTACCGAGGAAAACACGTTGTTTCGCGTCATTTCCAATTTTCCATCGCAGCTATTTAAAAGCAAATAAAGTAAGTAAAAGTGAAGATACAAAGAAAGTTGAATATGCACATTATTTCTGAACGTGTGCCGATGCTGTTGAGCGAAAATTATCAAAATCGGTCCATGACTGTCGAACCTAACAGCTGGCCAAATTTGGCGCATTTTTGAGAAACAGTGTAGTGCTAGCATCATAAATATAAGTTTAAACAACGTAAACATAAATACAAATGAACAAAAGCAAATACATTTTGCCAGATTTAAACAAATTAATAAATAACTTTAACACAACCGCGTGACGTTCGGTGAATCCTGGAAATAAGCAGCCTTAATAGCAACTATTTATCAAACCTACCTCATGATGCGTTTGGCGACAGAAAGTGGATGAAGGAATACGTTTGGCTGAATATATGGCAAGTAATCAGCGTTTTCGCACATCACCTTGGCATACGTCGACTTGCGTATTTCCGTTAGCTGAGCTGTTCAAGTACAACCGCAATGTAAACACAGCAGCATCACATTCGACAACCAAGTGTCGACAACAAGAAGCTCAGCTGTCGCAGAAACGCCGCGCGACGCTGCGTGTCGTTGAAAATGTTGTTAGAAGAAAACGTCACCTTGAAATTTAGGTTAAGGGCCATTCAAGGTTATTGAAGATGGCACCAACCGACAGTTCTCGTATAATTTCTATAAGCGTTCTGCAGTAACTATGGTCCCATTTTGTATCTTTTCCGCGATAAAGCGAGATATTGGTCAAAAATAGCGATTTTTTCCACACGCGTCTGCACTCTGCACCCCCGCTACTGCTACTGGTGACCTCGGAAATTTCCCCATAGCATTTTGTATGAAAAAAACTAGAATGGCGGGCCTACCAGAAGGTGAACGAGAAGCTTCTTTTCATTGAATATTTCGCTAAGTCGCTCAAGGTCGTTGAAAATAGCACCGTTCGAACGCATACGAGTTCCTATTGCCGCTATATAGTAATTATGGCCCTATATTTGTATTATTTCCGAGATAAAGTGAGATATTGGTCAAAAATCGAGATTTTTCATACCCCTCTACATTTGACGACCCCGTTGCAGTATCCCTGCGGGAATATTGCCATAACGTTTTGGTATAGAAAAAAACTAGAACGGTGGAGCTACCAGAAGGCTAAAAAGTTTGACAACATATTCAGCCGTTTTGACACTATACCGGCGTGTGACATATAGACGAACAGACAGACAGACATCTTCCACGGCATAGTTCGCGCTTATGCAGAGTATCGCGCGGAAAAAAAATTGAAAATATGTTTACTCGTTTTGACAGAATACGCGAACGTGACAGACGGACAAATAGACAGACAGACACCGCGCTATGTATAGTGTCACTGTCACATACTTCATACATACATTCTTCATACATGCTCGTACGTTTCATACACAGAAGCATAATTCAGGGCTGGCATATTCGGATACAACGTTGGCGATATGTAAACCGAAAAACAGTTCAAGAAACTATTCAATAAATGAATGAATCAATCAATTGTATCGAGTCTGTTGACCGACATAAAGAAATATCATCATCATCATCATCATCATCATCATGGTTGTTTATTGTGAGTTGTCAACACGCAATTGAACAATAAAAGGTATAAAGAGATAACATTAGAACTAATACATGTCTTTATACAACAGTCTGATAATAAATGACGCGAGTTAATGTACAGTAGATTTTCTAGAATCCCATTTGACGGTCGAACAGCAAACTACTACATCATCTCTCTTGCTCTACCTTCAGCCAGGTCCACCGCCCAGGCCTCCAATGATGCCAGTCTTCTCTATCATAAGCTCTTTTCTTTGTATGTTAATGATTCCACGTCATTGCTCTTCATCCAGTCTATCATTATAGCACTCTGTCTCCCGCGAGTTCTTGTTCCTTCCATTCTGCCTTCTAGAACTGTACACAGAAGGATATCACTTCTCAATACATGATCTAACCAATGTTTCTGTCTTTGTTGTATGGTGTTCATTAAGCTTCTGTTTTCATCCACTATATCCAAAACATCTTGATTGGATCGATGTTCAGTCCAACTGATTTTCATTAACCTTCTCCAAGTACACATTTCAAACGATTCCAGTCGTCGAATGTCCACCTTCCTCAACGTCCATGCTTCTGTGACATACAATATCGTACTCCAAATCAGAGTCTTTACTATTCTTCTAACCTTATCTTTCCTCTCAGTAATTCTCCTCGTTTACAGAATGCTTCTTGTCCAATGGCTATTCGACGTTTCACTTCCTCACGACATTTACAGTCTTCTGTGATTGCACTTCCTAAATACATAAAATGTCGCACTTGTTCCACTCTGTGACCGTTTATCGTAATTTTTATTTTCTATTCTTCAGTTTTACACACTCTCATAACTTTTGTCTTCTTGATGTTAATCTTCATCCCGTAGTCTTTTGACGTTTTGTTCAGTGCGTCTATTATTCTTTGTAGCCCAACATTACTACTCGACACCATCGCCTGATCATCAGCAAATTGCACCAACAATCCGTTCACTTTCACTCCATCTTCTATATTTCAAAGGCCTCTTTAATCAGTTTTTGAATGTATATATTAAACAACAGTGGAAAACATACACCAAAGGAGTACGAAAACGCAAATTTGGTCCAACTTTAATGCAACAAGAAATTTTTACGCGCAATACGATCGTCAGAAATCGTGCAGCGGAGTACCGACCTTCTGTAAACGGGTACGGATTGTGGTAGTTATTCTCGAACCAGAAGCGATCACCGAACTTGAGACGGTGAAACTGTCTGGCTAGGATGCAAGTGAACGTGGGTCCAAGAAGCGCTCCATGGGACGGGCGTTCAGCGATACCGGCAGGCCACAAGTCTATATCATCCGGGTGTCTGCACACAGCAAAACATGACATATTACGATGCAGAATAGTGTTGAAAAGATTCATTCAGTTGGTACAATCAATAATCTAACAACTTCTTACTCAACACAACTGAAACATACTTCAGTTGTATAGAGTAGGAAGTTTTTAGATTACGATGCGCAATGTTTTCATGTACTCCAAACATCTAACTGAAAGTCCGCTGCACGGCCAAAGCTGACAAGAAATTCAGCTGTCTCATAGAGACCGTGCGATGCTTCGTGTCATTGAATATTTCCCTACATCGCTCAAGGTCATTCAAAATGGTACCCTTGGAAACCTCGGATACGGATACAAATTCGCATTCTATAGTAACTATGGCTCTATCTTGTATCATTTCCGAGATAAAACGAGATATTGGCCGAAAATCGTAATTTTTCATACCCCCTTGCATTCAACGCCGTCGTCAGGGGGTCACCTTCATAATATTGCCATGCCGTTTGGTGTGGAAAAACTAGAATGGTATGGCTATATGCCAGTGAAAAAAGTTTAAGGATATGTCTAGGGGTTTTGACGGAATACTAGCGTGTGACAGACAGACGGACATCTTGCGGCAGTATAGTCCACGCTATGCATACCCATCGCGCGGTAATAATTAACCAGAAAATTTCAATACTAGAAAAACAACTAAAATCTAACGCGAAAACGAAAACCGATAACAACGAGTCATCATGCACAATCTAACAGTTCTAACACGCTATTGCATGAACCGCGTAGCAACAACGGTTAGGAACAATGTAAAATAATGCCGTGAACAAATGACGCACACTTACGCAAAAAAACGCAATAAAAATCTTATGCGTATATATTTTAACACATTTTAAGTAATACCTGGACATTTTTAGTAAGGTTATCCTAAATACGGGCCCGGCCCGCATGAATTCAAATGTTCGAACCGAAGGAATAAATGTGAGATTTGTGTACACAACTACACTGTGGGCCATAAAAACGTACCACTCGATATTTGTTCATAACTTTGAGAAATGCTGACCGATTTTAAAAATTCTTTCACTGTTGGACTGTTGCAACAAGAAATCGTGTCATATTTCCCACTGTCCCTTAAATGTGTCGCTACACTACCTTGTGAATACAAAAGATCAACAAATAGTAATACTCTTGATGTATTTAACACAGTATCATAGATTTGTTTCTAAACATTAGCATATATTGAATCATATTAAATGCTCAAAATGTCATCTTTTGGCATGAAAACACGCCCAGAGACGTCTGTACCACTCATCCATTGCGTTATCAATGACATTTTATGCCATGCCACGCCAGACCTTCGTCAGATCCTGCTTCAGTTCATAGACGTCATGAATTGACGAGTATCGCAAATGTTTCCACGCATGCATCCATGCATTTAATGTGACCCAAGAATAGACATACAGTTAAGTTTATTTGGTTAATTTTCTCAACAATAAGGCAAAACAGCGATACTGTGTTATAAATACATTAGAATTTTACTAGTTTTGTTTTTCACAAGGTAGTGTAGCAGCACATTGTAGGTGTGATGCGAAATATGACATGGATCTCGTCATAAATTTATAGCCGAGTCCAACAGTGAAAAAAATTAAAATCGGTTAACAATTATCAAAGTTATGAGCGAATATCTATTGGCACATTTTTGTGGCCAACTGTGTATTATCATCAGCAGCTGTCCGTGGATATACAAGTATGCTTGTCTATAATTTCCGGATCGTGTTTCTACCAGGTGCGTAGCTAGGCGTACTTCAACGGCGTTTCACCAATACGAGTATAAGGTCACGTGCTTTGAGAACAAAAATGCAACGTTTCATGCATTACAGACTTGATTACCCCAACGACCTACAGGTGACATCCACACGAAACGGCTGCAGTCACTACACTGCAGAATACTGCAGTTCGCCTTGTATCACTCGCCGCGACCAAGACTTAGTAACTGCCAATGTTCGCAGTATCCACTGGCTTCAGGTACATCATCCAGGTACTTTCAAGACCACTGTCCTTCTTTGGAAGTGGGTGCATGGCGCTGCTTCTGCATATCTACCGGAGCTCTGCATCCACGTTGAAAATGTCGGAAGTTGAGCCTGAATGGTGTCTATCCGCTGTGTATATTAGACGGCTCGAAGGAACGGACTTGGACTGATAACGCCTGTGAGATCAAACGAGAAGCGCCTACGAGAACGTCATGTAAATCAAAAATACAGACTCGTAAAGCTGTCGAAATTGGTAGATCACGTGTCTCGGAAGTTCAACGAGATCGTCGAACGACTCTACCCTTTTGATGCCGCACCACTGTCGAAACCAATTGTAGCCTTCACACGAGATACACACACGTTACATCACGTATGCACGTACATTCAATAATTGGCATAACATCATCACCACTCTTATCATCCATCACTTCTTCACTCTTTCACTCCAGACTCAAAACCCACCTTTTCAGCAAACGCTTCCAACCTAAATACTTCTTCTACCCCTGGACTGCCTTCACAACCATGGGACTCGACCGTACTTATCATGCTTGTCGATTTATATTTAGTTCGTTTTTTCTTTAATTTTTCTGTTTGTTCCGTGTGGTAGACTAAGCAGTCTAAGCTGGCTACACGTCAGCTTTTTACTGCACGCTGAATACTCAGTATCGTATCGTATGACGCAGCATAACTGCAAGGCAAATTATGTTGTAACCTACATATAAAAAATATTAATGTAGGCAGAAAATTAAACTGGTTATTCTTCGTAACAAAAAAAATTAATAAGGGGCAAGAATTGTTGGAGTTATCTGAAAATGTAATACAGTGTAGCGCAATTTTGGCGGCTGGCACATTGTTTGTACTGTATATAAGCTTACAGAAATACGGCGTCGACGTCATAATTCCTTCATTGTCATATAAGGTCTAAACCATGTGGGTGACTGGATGGTAATCTCCGTTTACCTAGTCCTTCAGCCAGACATCAGCCTATACTGCAAGACCACGGATACTGGCTAATAGATACGAGGATAGGAGACTATATACTACAACAGATTAGACCACTGCACGAAGGCTACTACAACAGATATATGTGTTATAGATACACGGATACGAGTACGAGGTGGTGATGTGCCTATTTACTCCCAGCTTTCGCTGAGTACTCATTTCGCCTACCCACTAAGGGATGATGGCTCAGGCTGAGTAGACCTGAGTGTCTGTCCCGAGGTGGTTTACCCGTCGAAAGTGGTTTACCCATCGAAAGACGGTCACCCATCCAGGCACTAACCGGGCCTGGCGTAGAGTAACTACGTTGATCGAGACCATCATGTTACCGCTAAGCCATTCAGCAACTTCTACAACGCGACATCTTGTCACTACGACGTCGTTTCATTAGCTATTCCACCAGTCGCTCTTATTCTCCTAGATGATAGGTCCAGTAGTCAAAACATTCGCTAATCTTAACACTATAACCGCAGAGCAACGGACCATTATACAGCAATACGGTGATTGGTACACTGACCGTTAATGGGTGGGCTGTTTGTTACATTTGGTACAGCGAGGAGGAGCTTAGGCTGTCTGCGGCCCCTGCCCAGTTCCCTCCTTGCTGCACCAAATGTAACAGCCCACCCATCAACGGCCATACCAACTTCATTGACGTGGCACTGTAACTATATGTGCCCATTAAAGAGTTAACATTATTTATACGTTGTGTGCCTAACCAGGAATGCCGTGATCACGTCCTCGTTGAATGTTGAGTGTTGCAAGGTCATCGCCGAGACCGTGTGGAGGATTCTCGGCGAACAGATGATGCGTTATTTGCTTGGTAAGGAAATGGTCGTTAGATTGCACACTGTCTCCGACCAAACCGAGCAACATCATGTCCATTCCTCTGTACGGCTTCTCGTACATTATACGCGGATTGAAGAATTGCTGTTTACAAGCATCAAAATGAGTAGGATTATAGAGTTAAACACAATATTTTCGACAAAATGTGACACTGTAGACTAACGCACTGTGAAGAAATGAGCAGCGTTTGACGATTAGTCGTATACAGGTTGCGGGAAAAAGTTAGTAAAGTTATTTCGCTGTTTTCAGCAACCGCTTGGACTTGTAACGTGACATTTCAATACTTTCGACGTTGGTGAGGTAATTGATAACCATTAAATGGCGAAGCAACTCGATTTTAGCGTGAAATGACTGACACCGACAAGCTAATGAATCCACAACATTTTGGCAGCGATCCCGCAGACATCCGGATCAGAATACGGATTGATCCAAAACTCTAGATTCGAATCCCGGATCACTTTTAGTTGCAGTTAGATGCCTTGGCGGAGGTTTGCGCTCTCTCAGTACAGTCTAGTATTAATAAAGTTACTGAAACAACATGTTATTATCCTCATCTTAGAATGGCGTAGTATAAACATTTATGAGAAAAATATCGTAATTGCGTGGCTCGGAATAACGACAATCAACAGTGACGAATTTTTTTACAATAATACGATAGTATAAAAACAAATAGATCATATCAAAAAGCGAAGCATTTGACCGTGCTGAGTGTGATGTCACTGATGGCGTTATAGCGAGCGTCCCGGCCCTTGATCATACCCTGGATCTGTGTGTGTCCCATCCTCATCGCAGCTGTCGCAAAACTGTTGGTGATGTCCGGCTTTACGCGTTCGTGGTAACCTACGTCACAGCGTCGTCGTCCAATCAGCGTCACTCATTATGTGAGTGCAGCTGCGCTGTACAGACTATCTGTCATTACGTAAATATTTCGTAATGATGATGATGATGATGATGATAATAATAATAATAATAACGGATTTGTATAACGCCTTTAGGTCCGAAGATACAGAGGCGCTTGATGCAGCACAGGAGGACTAAGTGAGTTTGAATAGAGATAGAGACAGAGCAAGATAAAACGGCGGATGATGAAAACCGTGGTGCGGGACGCGTGTCCCCGCAACACATATCTGTGCTATGCTTCCGGTCACAGAGGCACATGCAGTCAGTCATGAAAACTAGCCTACTAGAGCAAATGCAGTTACAAATGTTGATGCAGAAATAGATAAGTTCTGAGTGTCTGAGCGACAGCGCGAGTGTTTATGCTGCCAGGGTAAATGTTCCTCTTGCCGAATGCCCCCGGTGGAGGGGAAAACACGAACATTTGCTGACGTCATTGTTTCGGCTCCCTGCCAGTAAACAAAAGCACTAAGTGCACTACAGAATACACCCTTGGTCGGACAGCTGCATGGTGTATCGTGAGGCAGCAGTCGATACACTAAATTTATATGAAAGCAGTAATAATTACCCTAATTCGTACGCTGTTATCCCGATCTGCATCTCACCTGTCAAAGTGTCAATATTCAATATCCATTATAAGGAACATTACGTTACGCAAATGTAAAATTTCAAGCGCAAACTTTAATTTCGCCCATTAAATACCGTCCTCTCTCTAAAATTCCGCTCAGAGTGACTGCCCTCTTCCTTGTTCCCCAGTATCAACACCAGCAAATTGTCTTCTAACCGTTCCAGTATCCAGTGTCGACAAGGTTAAGGCCGTAGGCTTTCATCGCGCGGGGTCCGACTATGATCGGCAGGTACTCCGTGTACACGATGTATTGCCACATTCCGACGATGATTCTGCGCGTCTCTTGGAAGAGACGTTCGCCGTTCCAGTGAGGATTCAACTCGTGCAACTTCTCCTCGATGCGATTGTGTTGGCGCACCCAGATTGTATGCTGTGTTGTCAGACCGCTCCATTCGTTCACCCGACCGTCGCCTTAACACGACATGATCACTTGTATTAGAATAACAAACTTAGCTGTCGCCAAGAAGTCGCGCTCAGCATCACAAACGTCATTCTGGTCGAATACGTTCACGGTCACTAAAACAACCTTCAAAAGTCACTCGAGGTCATCGGCAATATCATAGATCGCGTGGACTTTCTATCAGAGACGGAAAAGTAGGCCACACTTGAACATGGATTGAGGCCATTTGCGCTGGCATAATTCAGTAGGCCACATATCACTGTCTATGAGTAATCTGTAGTAAGAATGTGTCGATCTTGTATCGTTTCTGAGATAGTCAACGTCGAATAATGGCGAGCCCTTGAAATCTGGGTTAACGGTCATTCAATGTCATTGAAAAAGACACGATCGATAGACTTCCTATTAGTCTGTTATTGTACCATTTTTGTCTTATTATGGGCGCCCGCTCAGCGTGGCATTGCGTGTAGAGCAACCATCTGTGCTTAACAAGTTTTTTTTCAGAATTACAATATTCTGCCGCGTTCGGGTGTGAGAGCAGAAAGTTTGCG
>Ga0209338_1000626_pt1 | contig 10900 bp, 4 predicted proteins | sample OlaalgELextract1_FD_187374 | JGI IMG/M metagenome (GOLD analysis project Ga0209338, IMG submission 187374) | Olavius algarvensis symbiont microbial communities from Tuscany, Italy - Type A ELBA extract 1 (SPAdes) (version 2) | ecosystem: Host-associated > Annelida > Digestive system >... | reverse complement strand
CCGCCTGCCACCGAGCTCGACTATAGAGGCGACGACTGCTCAGTCCAGTTCGCCAGCGTCCTTCGTATTCGTCCGCCGTCGTCACGCAGGTCGTCAGCCGTGAGCGCTGACTACGGATTCGCGGTCGCCGCCGGTGTCGTTCGCAGAGGCCAGTCCACTCGGCAGCAGAACGCAGAATCAGCCAAGACGACGAACAGACGGCGTGCGACGTCCGAGACGCGCGAATACCGACAGCGACAGCAGGAAATGACGTCATCAAGTTCGACTACAATGGCGCCTTCATCAGCAGCAGAGGCAGGGCAACAGAATCGTGGACGTACGACCATCAGACAATTGAAGCGGAAGAACGGTCGAATTACGGCGACGCCGCTGTCGGCAGCACCGAGCAGCGACAACTCGCGGATATGTTCTTGGCGGCACTCGCTGTGCGCAGGTTTTAAGTCGTCCAAGTGCGACACGGAAGACCTGTGGACGGCCTCGAGGCCCGAAGCGACTCCGTCACGTCTACCGTCGACGACGTCGTCAGTGACGGTCACCGTGGTGCCGAGCACACCGAGGACGCCGACGCAGTCGCGGTCTCAGTCTCTGCCGCGGTCGTTTCGATCGTCGTTTATCGCTCCTCTCCGTCGGCTGCTGAGCTCGCGGTCGCTGACGTCGGACGCAGACAATGTCAACAGCGAAGAACGACCATCGTCGTCTCGTCGTCTCGTCCGTGGCGCCAGTGACAGCGGCAGTTCTCGACTACGTCCGCCTTCTACAGCGACGGGTGCTGATCCAACAACGAGCGAGAAGCTTTCTCGACGAACACGGTCGCTCGAGCGACGATCCAGTCGTCAGACGCAGCAGCGGTCGTTCTCGCGTGCAGCGTTGTTGAACAATCGCGGCGCCATTTCATCGCAGAGCACGAAGAGCGCCGCAGTCTCGTCGTTGTCGTCGTCGTCGTCGGGTGCACGTCGTGACGTTTACGTAGAGCTTACAGACCAGCCGTGGACCAGACCGTTTGCTAGTGTTAGACTTCGAACACATTGCTCAGATGATGTCGACCGTTACCAGTCTTCCTCTGGTACGTTGCTGCTTTTGTTTCTGCATTGACTTTCCTTTTTGAACATAGACAGTTCTTTCACTACATGGTCGTTCAGTGTCGTGGGCTGTATATTAGTATATACACCGAGTAGTCCCATCTTCTTTCTCAAGTCATATGCAGTATAACTAGACCATCTTCTTGTTTTTCTTAGCTGTTACTGTCTGTAGATTGCATTGAACTGTTTGCTTTCACTACAGCAAAACAAATTGGCTGGAAAGATTTAGACCTTTTATTTTTTAGACCAGAATGCTGACACTAGCTAGTAACATCTGTAATTAACAGTTAAAATACTTACTAATACGATACGATACGATACGCAAGTATTTAATGTGCAGTCAAAAAAACTGACGGATAGCCAGCTTAGTCTACCATAGAGGGTCAGAAACTAAAAAGAAATAATGATATGAAAATAAAAGAAAGTGATGAGCATAATAAGTCCGAAAAGCGTATGGGAATGTTATAACACAACACAACTGCGTTGAGAATGCTGTTAACTGCCAGTCAACAAACTAACAAATTTTACTCTTGTGTCACTTTCTCTCATACGTTTTGCAAGTTTACCTGAGTTAGGCTTTATGTAGCTCTCCTAGGAAAACTCGGGGAGTAATAATTTGGTCAGTGTGTCCGTATGTAAGGCTGTACTTGTGAGTGGTGGTTGCAGGACACTGGAGTGGAGACAGTGGAAGTGCGTGTCAGCGTGATAGCTGGAACACAGCTGTTTCTGACGACAAGACTACACACAATGACAAAGACTCGGCAGTCTGCCTACTGACAAATTCCGACAAACAGTGAGAAACTGATTAAGATTTTGCTTTATTTTCTGGCAGTTAGTTTTAAGTTTGCACAGAATTTAGTTACTGAGTAGGACGAGAATTCTATATATTGAACTTCATTATCGTTTTTCTATTAAAATATACCGAGGCTGTTGGTTGCATTGGTAAACATCAGACCCATATCATTTAATATCAGTGTCTGGAAAAAGGGACCGACAGTATTTTGGTCATAACTTTGACATATTGAGACAACGTTTCATAATTTTTGGCACGAATCATCCTGACAATCCGTGTGACCTGAAAAATTGTAAAACGTCCTATCAATACTTGCATGACACTACGTTATGATGACGTAAGTGTGACGTCATTGAAAAACGCCATTTTCATTGTGCCTCTGCTGTGGCCTCCAAATTCGCCAGATTTAAATCTAGTTGACTAAAATGTGTGAGGACTACTGCAAGATAAGGTGTACAAAACATGTATGACTGATCTCGACAACCTTAAGCACTGCATAAGAACTGAGTGGACTAAGCTGGATCACGCCGTCATTGCAGCTGCTGTGCATCAGTGGCGCCATCGTCTCTGTGTCCGTCAAGGCCGGCGACGGTCATTTTGAGCACTGTTTTTGATTTAGACGTTGTGTTTTCACTTTCAGCGATAACTATGACTTTTCTTACTGTCGTTGATCAGTCAACACTTGCATGCAAATAGTATTGTAGTGCCAGTTTGGTTAAATTGCAGTTGTCAGTTATGACTTTGCGCTTTGCAATAGTAGCCCTACATGGCAACTGTCTAATTTGCAAGGTAAAGTAGCGACACTAATTAGGTGAGGTGGACTTCTGTTGTGTTAGTAGTTTGGCATTGCCATCACGATATTACTTGCAAAAAATACGACTATATTTGAATTTGTCAAAGTTATGTCCAAAGTACTGTCGGTCCCTTTTTTCCTGGACATGGTGTGTTTTATGTTAACTGAGATTCATCGCTTAAAATTTAAGCCACTCAGCTTAAATGTCTAATTATGTACATCTGCCTTGTCTGTTGAACATGTTTGTAATAAACTTTGAATTTTTCAAAGTCAGCTGACATCATACATACATTACTACCTTACTACAAGAACTATCGCAAACAGATCGCGCATCAGCTACGCACGCAATACGTCGAGGGCATCTATGATAACCCCGTTACCTTGAAATCTAGGTTAAGAGTCACTTAAGGTCATTGAAACTGGTGCCATTCAAAAGCTTGGATGCAGTTTCCTATTCGCCTTCTATAGTGACTATGGCGCTATCGTGTATCGTCTGCGAGATATAGCAACTTATTGGTAGAAAATCGCAAAATTTTTATACCCCACCTGTATTTAGCGACCCCGCAGGGGTGACCCCGTCAGAATTTCGTGAAGATGTTTGATGCTGATAAAACTAGAATGATTGGGCTACCATACGGTAAAAAAACTATGACGATATATTCAGCCGTTTTCATCTGATACCGGAACGTCACGGACAGACAGACAGGCAGAATTGCTATATCAATATTGCACGTCAGTGTGCTGATGCACTATAAAAAATTCGTATTAGTAGCACTTGATCTGCAAACTGTGTAATAAATCTTATTATTATTTTGCAATTGTTATCCTTTAGTATTTATTTATTTTTGCATGTAATGGTGAATCTGTTTGAGGGCAAAACTGTGCATGACCCCACAACCATTTTGCGAACTTAGTAACTTTGTAAAGTGTCCTAGCAGTTAGTCCTTAATGATATGCTACTCATTATTTTCTTGTTTAATAATAATAATAATATGTGTGTGTGTGTTTGCAGGTTGCTTGCTGAAACGACATTTGCATCTGATGTGAGCGAGAAGACGGATTCAGACTCAACGATTGTGACAGTTGTCACTGTTGAATCAAACCGTTGTCTAGATGATACACAGTCGTTGTTTTCAGTCGATCAAGATGGATTTTTCACGTCCATGCATGCTGACAGTGGTCTGGCAGTCCAGCGGATGAACGACTGCACTGTGCCGGTTGCAGAATCCAGCGGTTTGACAGATATCAGCGGCAGCAGGAACACATCTGTAGAGACAAAGAGTGTGGATAGGCAGTCGCCAGGTGGCTGTGACACAGTCTCTGTTACAGCACTCACTTTGCAGCTGAGTTCATCATCCTTCGCACTCTCCACAACTGACAACAAACTCGACGTTAGCAACAAACGAGAAATTGAAGATCATGGACAGACAAGTAGCACAACCTATGCAGAGAAGGATACAACTGTTTTCCAGTCTCCGTTAAGCGTGCAGTCAGTTATGGCTGCATTTCCGTCATTCTGCTCAGTGACACCACCAAGCATTGATGAAGATGAAGCAAGTATTTCGATAACCGATCAGGCTGACAACTCTAGCCAGTATGAGATGTGTAGTGTTCTTTCATCGAGTGCTACTGTGTCAACACCACTGCCGCCAGAAGTTGCAGTAAGTGAACATAGCAAGTCTGAAGATGTTTCAGTTCTCAACTATTACACGCTGCCAAAAACTACAACGGTTCCGGTGGCTGAAACAAATGCTGATAGCAAATTCTCAACGTGGCCATGCTCGCCAGTTCCAGGTTCAGTACGTGGCATTTTGAAATCGAAATCTTACGGTACAAAATGCCACCAACCACATAAGTTCATAAAATTTAGTCCGGTAGTAAGTCCTGGACAAGAAGTGTCATATAACTGCACGCCGTTGGCAATCAATAGTAAATCATACAGAGAGACAGAGGCCTCATCTCCTGCTTTGTCTGAATCACTCATACTTGAACAGAACAAAGAACATCATCTTGGTGATTCCAGCAGTGGAAGTACGCTACTAAACCAGAGTGATGGCAGTATTTCAGTGACACCGTTTGAAGGAGCTATGTCAAGTGAAGATAAGGCAGGTAAAACTTCAGCAGTTGAAACTTTGTCAGCGTCAGATCTGTTGGCTTCAGATGCTGGCATTCCAGCTGCACTCGTCGTCTCTTCACCCGTCATTCTACAGTCGACTTACGTTGAAAACACTCATCGTCGTCTCATCTGCCGACCAGTTCAACCTGACAAATGGCACAAGTTCACGAGCTATGCCAGTAAAAACCACTGGAGCAGCACTCTTCCCAGAAATTTGGGCTCGGTTTGCAGGACAGTTAATAAATATGGAACCGAACGACATCACAGAAGAGTAAGAACTGAAGGACGGAATTCACAAAATAGGCAGCAGAATATCATAGTGCATGGTAGTCAGCTGGCTGGTGGCACTGTTAGTGTTGCACAGCAGAATAATGTCAGTGTGCCAATAACACTGTTCAGCAGTCCAAAACGATATGGAATTGACGGATATTGCAGCGAAGAAGGTTTACAAACCAAGAATAATCCGACAGTTGAGTGCGATACACCGGTCGACTATCGAAAAGAGGCCGTGAAATCTGCTGTGGTGGTTAAGCCAGTTTCCACTGTTCTACCCAAGAACGTGAGCGAGATAAGAGCGGCAGAACGAGAAACTCAGAATGTTTCTTTGTCAAATCACAGTTTAAAACCATCCAATGATGTGACGCAGCTACCGTCATTCAAAGGTAAAGGACCAAAGCCTGCTGTAAAACTCATGCCAGAAGGTGTTTATGAGTGTGACATTGCACCACTCAATGGCAAAGATGGCATTCGTTTGCCATGTCAGTCATCAGGATGCCAACAAGACAATTCACTTGAATCCAGCGTCACTGTCTGGCCTGTGGCTGAGTTACAAACTACAGACAACACTTGTACATGCGTCAACTTCAATGGCACTGATGTGTGTGCTACAGTAGTGGGTGATGTTCAGGTTGCTGAAAGTGATTGCATGCAGACAATGGATATCAAATGCTCACAGTCAGATTTGTTGCCGATAAATTCTGCAGCAGTGTACAACGTATTAAATGCTCGCGATAGCATAGCACATTCGTCAGATAGCATTTCGTCGACGTTGTCGGCTGCTGAGCGGTCCAGAACCGCCAAACTTGCATTCCTCGGCTTCAGCATCAGCGAAGATGACCATCCAGTCATCAACTCAGCAGATGTCGGCCATGACACCTGCTGTATGTTTCCAGCACGCTCTGACGACACGAGTATTTCATGTTCGTCGAGTGGTCTTGGTAGTTCGGTGTCTGGAAGTCCTGTTGTCTCACTGGATGACAACACTTTGAACACTGTCAATCACAGTTTAGCCGAGGCAGAGCATGTTTCCTGCGGTGGTCCAGTCTCGAAGTCTGATGAACAGTTGCTGGACTGCACTATGACGTACAGAAGAACTGTACTGCGGACTGACTTATCAAAACAAACAGCAGTCTGAGGCTTTTATGTAGATGATAATTATTCGTTGCTATTACAGGGTTTGCACAGACCTGGAAAGTCAGGGTAAGTCAGGGAAAAATCAGGGAGAATCAGGATAAAGTTTGGGAATTTTATTTGTGGTCAGAGAAAAACAGCATGTATTATCAGATTGTGCAACTGTTTCTGTAATAAAGTTTCAGGCCAGAAGCTTAATGAATTATTTTGGATTATTTAATTGGATTTTTATTATTTATTTTGTTACTTTCAAATTTTAAAGTGTTTGCATAGATGTGTATAAATCATAGTGGCGATGGAGCCGACTAAAAATTACCTAAAACCACAGTTGTAGCGTCTGAGAGAATCAGGGAGTATTTTCCGACATGGGCAGGGAAGAGTCAGGGAATTTCATTCTTGAAGTTGAGTGTATTAGACGTATTGATTCTTATTTGGTTGCTGTCATTAGTGACTATTTATTAACGTTGTAGATATAGATGATGCTTGCAGCTGATGTCGTTAGAATTGTTTAGTCAGCTGTTCTGCTTCTGTCAGTCACCATGGTAGTGCAGTTTAGCACGTTCATTTCAGGCTGTAGATATGATGTATGAAGCTAGCTAGATGTACCGGTAAGATACTGGTTTGACTGTTGTGGATAAGTACTTGCTCAGCTGAGTGTCGTTTAGTGCATGTGGATCTTAATAAACACTGACCTCAGTAGATAAACTTCTTGCTGTCTCTTTTCTTTCATGTCTCTCCTGTCGTATTTGCTGTTGCATATAAATTATTACTTGCGTCTGCTAGTTACTTCAGTACTGTCACACTGTTGGTTGTTATCACAATGTTCATTGTTATAAGACGGGCATTTGGCCTGTAAATTCTGAAGGTTTATTTAGAGAAATTGGGGACCACTGACAAACCTAGAAATGGCAGCTATAATGGTTATTTGCGTGTATTAATAACTTAGTTTTTTATGAGTTCATACGTAAGCTATGAGAAATTTGAAAATTTTAAGATGTTTTATTGAAACTGATATTAAGACTGGATGTACAGGACAAAGGTCAAGACTGGGCTTCAAAACAATAATTATGATGATGATGATGACTTTAGAAGAAGAATCTTTACTGATAGTCTCTGTTCACTCTGCAGCACCAGTGTGATTTCCATCTGTGTGATTTCTTGCATTGTGGTTTTGACATATGGCGTATGCTGTGTTATACAGTGACATGCAGGACAGAGGGAGTTTATCAGTGGGAGGGGTTAGGTACGTAAGGGGGCCAGAAAGCCGAGAGTGAAGAGTGGGGTTCCTGGGGATAGAGAGCCAGCCCCTCCCCATCAGCTGTGGAGTCTGGGGTGCGTTGCTGTCCGGCCGCTTTAGATTTTCTTGCATTTCAGTTACTCAGGAAGACCTGTAGTGCACTTAAATTATTGCTATAGTTGTCTTTGATGCACGTCTAAACTGACTGCCTTTACCCCCTTGGTATGCCTCTGTTGTGTTAGGCTTATGTAAATGTCTTCTGGCAGTGACCATGCAGTTGCACATATGCAACCTTGCAGCTGTGATTGATTTTGTGCGTTGTGATGCTTCTGTAGGACTGGATGCATATCAGTATCGGCGAACTTCCTGCATTTTACGCTGTCATTTGTATTAATTATCAGGGTTTTTATATTTGAGATCTGACGTGAACTTGAAACTGAGTAATGCTAGTCGGTATCATACAGTAGCTTACGTCACCGTCAGTTTGCATGTTGTACGTAAGGTGTCGGTTAGTATCATACCTATGCCGTCATGCGGTGTCTGTGTGTCTGTCTCTGTCTGTTACGTTTGTGGATTGTGTCAAAACGAATAAACATAGCATCAAAATTTTTTCACCTTCGGGTAGCCACATCATTCTAGTTTTTCCATGCCAAACGGCATTGCAACATTCTGACGAGAATCCTCCTAACGGGGGGCGTCGAATGCAGGTGGGGTAGGCAGAAATCGCGATTCTGAGCCTGTATCTGGCCTACTGTCTGTGTTAACACTGCAACAGGCCAGGTGTTGTAAACACGGTCGCCAGTGGACCACGGCCACCGTCGCGCAAGTTATGACACGCGTCGCTGGTAGGCCTACTAAGCGGCGGTGTTGATTGCGGGAGAAGACGACAAGAAGCCTCAACCTTACGCCAAAGACAACAGAACAGCGCATTTAACTGCACGCAGTGACAAAGCTGTAGCCTACGTAACTAACAATAAAAGACACCATTCGACGTTTTGTACTGTTGAAGCTATACTGACAGACACGAAGCATCGGGTGGCCTCTTTGCAATAGCAGAGCGACTTGTCTTTGTTGTCTGTGCAAGTTCATGTCTATCATAGTTAGGCTACTTATGCATTATGGATGCGTCTCTACATAGCAGGTGATGGAAATATTCTCCGACAGGGGCGTCATTTAGAGGGGGAGGGGCTGGGGTCTCTGGACCCCCAAGCTTTTGCGACATATATTTGTTTTCATGTAAATCTTAACTGTGATCTTGAAAGACTGACTGCTGCATTGCAACAACATCACGTTACGAACCCGTCGCTATCCACTGTCGTGTGAATTGTAGGCCTAACAACAGTCTAACAGACAATGACCCACGCTTTGTTTTTGGTCATTTTGTAATAATGACTGCTGCAATGCTGCTGAATGTGACATGATGCGTTTGAAAGAGAATGTTTGGCAGCACATTGTGACTCCGTTGCTACTACCTTCTGTGACACTAATGCGGCAAGTCAAGTCCTCAGACGCCAACATCCACTGACCCAAGCAAGCACAAAACTGACGATCCAGTCCAACCCTTTTTGCAGACATTGCCCCAGAGAAAACATGGGAAGCGATTTACTGCAGTGCAGATCTGTATAGTCTGTATGACTGGATTGAATACTCAGGTCAGAGGACTCTGTGTACTGGTTCTGCACGAAATTTGGTCAGTTGATTCTCAGTAAAATCATTAAAATTGTTGCCACCAGATGTCAGATTTTAAGGCCAAAATCCACCAAATTCGATTTAGGCTCGGGCTCCACCCCAGACCCCGCTGGGGGAGCTTACAACGCTCCCCCAGACCCCCTAGCTGGATTTAGGGGGCCTACTTCTAAGGGGGAGGGGAAGGGAGGGAGGGGAAGAGAGGGGAGGGAGAAGGGAGGAAATGAGGGGAGGGTCGACCCCCAAGGTTTTGCTGAAATAACGCCACTGTTCTCTGATGCGATAACTAAAGCTCTCGGGCGATTTCACTGCCATCAGCCGCGACAGATTTGTTACGTGTCAATATTTATGACGTATTCATGTGGTTTATAACGTTGTTGGTACGTGAATAGATTATAAGTGTAAAATGAGACGTAGTCTCGCATTTTTGCCAATTTAGACGTTTATCCCGTTCACTTTGCACGGTGACCTAAAGCATTTTGCAAGTTACATTTTTGTGTACGTCTTTTAATGAAGTAAAAAATAACTATTAGTTTGATTTTGCACTCGGATTACTGCACTTTTATATTTTATGTTAAGTATAGTACTGACTTTTGAATCTACATATAATACGCGGCGTGAACCTGTGATGGTGATATTAATATTGAAACTTCACTAAACGATGCATTTTCAATTTGTTACATGTGATTGTTTATCTGTCATTTTCTTACAGTTCATTGAAACTTGTACGCACTATTCGTCAATAATTGTTTTAGTGCTCGATAGAATTCTTTTAAATTAGTAGAAGACCTGTTGTCAAATGTCAGGCTGCCAGTGTTGTACCATTTTTTTCAATTTACATTGTAAAGATAAATGTGATAAATGTTAAAAAACTATTACAAAAACAATAGAATCGTTGAGTCCGGCTGTGTCTGTATCACACCCATATACAATAGAATATATAATTTCGATCACACCAGCCGTGACGCTACAGGTGCGTGCATTTTGCTGACTCGGCGGAACAGACAGCCCTGAGTACTCGCTGAATATTTAAACCACGCCCATCTAATTCGAACTCGACTTACAGTTTGGCCCCACTTGCCAAGTTTCGTTTGCGCATCTTCAGCGGTTGCAACGCTAACGAGATTTTGCTGACTCAGCAAAACAAAGCTCCCAAAATACTCGCAACCGCTTCTGTGGCGTCCACACTACAAAACGTGTTTCCACAGTAGGGCCTATAAAACGATGATAGCCACTTTTTGGTTTGTTGGTCCACAGATACACAGACAGACACACCTATACGTACCAACGATACATTGTGGGGAAAGTGCATTGTGGGGAAAATCTGTGCGTCCTAGTTGGTCGTTGTGGGGAAAATACACAGACACTGTCAGACAGACGGACACGTTGAAAACAATACTGGCTTTCGCTATCGCGGGTGGTAAATTAGCTTGAGTTGCACTAGTGCGCGTTAAGATTACCAGGACATCAAGCATTTTAATGTGAATACAATACATCCTACATACAGTGTTACTGTTTGTGACTAATTTTATTAACCGTTTCGCACCCAGCTCCCGAGTTGCACCACACAGAATCTGAAACTAACAGAGCGCGGTCATATGATGCATCCATTTATTGTTTTTCTGCCTATTTTTGGCGAATAAACGTGTTCATAATGGACTCGCCCGCCCCACCCCATGGACGAGTCCAAGTCACGTGACATCGCGCGGGACAGACATTATAGTGTCACGTCGAACAACACGAAGTTGTTACACTGGCTGTTAACTGTTACATTTGGTACAGCGAG
>Ga0209338_1000625_pt1 | contig 10908 bp, 8 predicted proteins | sample OlaalgELextract1_FD_187374 | JGI IMG/M metagenome (GOLD analysis project Ga0209338, IMG submission 187374) | Olavius algarvensis symbiont microbial communities from Tuscany, Italy - Type A ELBA extract 1 (SPAdes) (version 2) | ecosystem: Host-associated > Annelida > Digestive system >... | reverse complement strand
TTTCTCCACCAGCGTTTCAGTGGCAGCCTTCCTTCGTAGGGCTCGCGGTTCAATGTTGGAGAGCACTGGAAGCCATAGTTACAATGATATACCATTAGAAAGTCGTATATGATCTGTTGATCCGCACCATGTTCAATGACCTTGAATGGCCTGTAACCCATATTTCAAGGTCAAGCCAGTATTTGACGCTGAATATGTCAGTAATGGTACAAGATAGACACATAGTTAGGCCTACAACGTATAACTAATAAGAACTGACACACGCCATACTTATCGGTATAATTTCGAATGACCTTAAATGATTCTTAGTGAGTTGACAGAATCTTTGAGTTCATGAATGAACCGGACGGTTCTTGCCTGTGCCCAGTAAATCAAGTACGGTGTTAGTGCAGTGCTTTCGGTAGCAATTGATTGACACCACCAAAACAAAACAACAACAGCACAGTAATATAAAGTAGTTTATTTTTGTATTGTACATTGTTGCTTTTCAGTTCAGCGGCTACTTTTGCAATGTAAGCTTTCATTTAAGTATCTTTGTAGTATTCTAGGCCTTGTAATAAAAAATTTAATTTGCACATGTTTTTATAGAACTGCCATAAATATTATCAACAAGAAACTCTTCAGTGAATAATTAATTAAGATAATTTATAATGGACAATAATCAAAAAGTCACTATGCACTGAAAAAGTTGCCATTTGCCGATGAGATAGGCAAACATTACAGGGAAATTAATTATAGGGGTAGTGAAGGCGGTAACATTCATGTATCTCATCTACTGATGAGTTTCTTGTCTTGTGGCTCCAAACAAAATGCTCAAAAATATTCAGATTGCACCATTGAGTTTACGTAGCTTTTGCATTGTTATCCATAGCCAAATAGCGCAGCGCCTCTGTAGCTCTGCCCAGCGCCTCTGTAGCTGTGCTCAATGCCTATGTAGCTCTGCCTATGGCACTTTACAAATATGTTTATGATTATGATAGAACTTCGTGAATATAAATCAATGTAAATGTCCAGCAGTCACACAAAATATTAATAATTAATACAAACATTAGGTGTGTTATTAGTAACAAATCATAGAACTGTCTATTTGTTTACATGCCCTGTATTTAGTATGTAGAATTACGGCTCTAGGTTTGTGAATGTGCAAACGTATCATATTTGTAATGCAGAATGTGCTTGATATGCTGCCAATGTTTGTGTCTGTGCAATGTTTAGCCATTGCTAGACATATGGAGCGTTATAAACAAGAAGATGCTCACGAGTTTCTTCGTTGTCTCGTTGATGCCATGCAGAAACGACTGCTGGTCAACTGCAATCAGTAAGCAAGTTTTTTTTGACACAACTCGCATTATGTTAAATATTCTTTTTCATTTGTTGTTCAGTTATTATGCGTCTTACAGGCAGTTGTCCAATGAAGTGAATAGTAAGGCTACATATTAGTTGTCTTAATGCTGCGATTAATGCAAAGAGGATAACTGCGATTAAATATTTTAATCTCTCAATCTGGAAAATTTCGGGATTACTGCAAACGTATGAGCTATCGTTGCAGATGCTTGTAATAAATTACGAAGTACCTGACTAACGTAATATGTATGCTGCGGCCGTCCGTCCCCTGTGACTAGACCGGTCGGACAAGATCGGAAAATGTTCTGTTGTTGAGTTGTTGTTTATGGGTGTGTTCAGTGTCTTTCAACAAATGTTTAACTTTATAGATAGTAAAGTTTATTATAAAAAAAAACAGTTAAACTACAACACAAGTATTTTAACAATGGCTGGCACCTTTCTATATATAAATAGAGTTTCTACGTGTGGGGATGCAAACAGCAAGCATGCAATGCTGATGAATGGCGTAAGCGTTGAGATCTCACAACAGATGATGACTCGTTGTTCCTTCTGACGAGATGTCATCGTGTGCCTCTCGTTCACGAACTTCTGTGACTGACCTTCGGTTGATCCAAACTTGCCAGCCGTGCCGTACTACTAGAAAGATCTTCGTCTTCTATCGAACGTAAACTTCTGTGGAGTCGTTGACAACAAAACACGGCTGGACCTATCAAAAAGGCCGAGTCGTCGACAAACCTCTCCACAATATAACAGGTTCAGTTGCTTCCTGTTACAAGTCCCACAAACTTTCAACTTGTCTGTGACGTGCGACCACTAAACTACGTGGTTTTATACACGACTTTTAACGCGTTATTTCAAAGTTTGTCCATACTTCCTTCACACATCTCTCAACTGTTGTCCGTGACGTCATCAGTTATTGATGGTCCTTTGACTCAATTCACAACAAAATCGTCTTTTGCAATGCAAGCAATCGCATGAGGCCAATGCAAGCAAGCGTGTGAGGCCATTTATAGGTGCCAGCGACTTTAGGCCATATATTATATATAACAATATAACGTTGTGCCAGCTCCTAAGTTCATTCACATAGGCCTACAATGTAAGGTGGGCGACTATACTACTTTACAGTCGTGTGATTTGAATTTTGTTGTGGTGCTGTAGTGTGGTCTGTGGTCTGTAGACACTGTGGTCTGCAGTGCCTGCAGGTATTGCCATAAGCCGTTATATTTGAAATCAACCAACCATTAACGAAGCTATGTGCAACAAATAGTCCATTTAAGTCATTATCTTAAACTTACTGAGTTAGTTTCTGTGTCATTTTTGTTTTAATTTGAATCTTTATTTTGAGTTTTGCCCAAGCATAAACGGTGCTAGTAAGCCACCAGGGTGTGTGACCAGCATACTATAGTGCCTGTCCCACTAAGAAGGTCGTGACAGGAATGACATTTATGTCACTGTTCATCTGCTTAGTGTCAGTGTACTGTTACTGTAATATCGTATGCTGGCATGCCAGCCACCCGACTTGAGGACAGGATGGGCATGGTGTGGGTCAGTGAGAAGTACCTCCTGGGCCGCATGTAAATGCAGAACAGTGATTGTTCAGGTACTGGCTGACCCAGATTATCCTGGGTCCCTTCTTAGTGGGACATGCACTACAGTATCCTGGGCCATAAAACGAATTTGTTGTTGTTGGTGTTGTTGTAAATAGCACTAGTAAGTGACTTTATTATAGGCTACAGTGTGAGTGAAAAAAAAATTATCCCTGAGGTTTTTTGTTTGTTTCAAACAAAATGTCTACCAAATTGTGAATATTATCTTTTATAGCTTGGATCACTACAGTCAAGAAACAACATTGTTGCATCAAATGTTTGGTGGATACCTCCGCAGCCAAGGCAAGTATTACAACTGTTTGGATATTATTATTATATTTTTGTTAAATTGATGTTTATTAATTAACAACTTTTACGACTTTTAATTGTAATGAATTAATTACTCATATATAGCAAACCAGATGTTAGTGTATTTACACTGTCTAGAGTCATAGACACACACTACTATGAAGAAGGTAGAGCTGCTATAACAGAATAGCTTGACTGATGAGTCCTTGTAGTCACTTGGTCTGAACTACTCCCATCACTGCTAATTGTGCAGAATGAACTAACATGATCCGTGGAGCTAGTGCAAGACCAAGATTAATATCGGCAGTTATCAGGTACTGGCAGACTTTTAGAGCTGTCTGCTGGTGTATTACACTGCCAACATTATTTATACACTGGTGTTTTACTGTTTTTACTTTAGTATTACAGGAGAATACTTTGTGACTGCAGGTTTACAACATTTTAATATAGACATGTCACAAGTACCAGCATGTATCAGCTTGTAGTGTGTTAAAAAGACATGTATATGCATGTTAAGGCTATAAAAATACATATGGATCTGAAAATGTGGCAATTTTATTTCAGACTAGCTGTAAAACTTGTCCTCCGGATGGAGTGAATCGGCACCTATAGGGGGCCTCCATTATCATGCATACTGTGTGTGCTCCGCCTCTGTCCTCTTGTGCCTATGGCACCTCCATTGTTATGTTTGTTAACAGCCAATGACTGTTTATGTTTTTGCTGACCTTGATGTTGACTTGACTAAAACACATCATGCATCACGATGAATCCGTGTGCAAAGTTGGTCCCGAGCCATTTGCTGCCTATAATGAACATACACAACATATTTTACAGATATTGATAGAACTTCTGGTAATATTGGTTGATTTAAAGATTTCACAGCAATATTTTAAGTTACCATTTTCTGTTTAGTTCCAGTTGTAATATAGTAGACTAAAGTGATCAATTTTTGTTTCAGTAGACTGAAAGGTAGCTAATCTTAGCAGTGGTTAAGTTGTGACACCTAATGTTTGTTACTGTTAGTTTAAGTGAACAAAAATTACTAAAGCCATTCCCATTAATGCAGATGTTCAGTTTGTTACTTTTACATGTGTTGCATGTTCAGTTGTCGATCATTGTTATTATTATTATTATAAAGCTCATGATGCCATTGTCATGAAATCCTAGTAGCTTAGTAGAAAGGTTGATTACAAATAGGTACATGTTATTGTGTCGCTGTCCTTCTTGTCTTGTAGCCTAGTCTCATGAGCCGATCCCTGAGCCCAGAAATGGGCAGGGTTGTGGCAGGAAAGGCATCCAGTACAAAATACCTTGGGTTGCACGGCTGGGCTTACTCTCGCTCTTGTCTGTTTGGCTGCTGCATGCCTGCTAGTGATCATACACTAAGAGGCGTGAATGAGAGGAGACCAGCGATTAACCAAGGACCTCATCAAATCCAGAATTAGGCAAGTTTAGGAGAAGTGTAGGATTTTGTCCTCGGGTTCTTCATGTTTCTTTTAGCTGTTTCTTCTGAGTTCTGCCTAGTATTAGACCCTAGAGGTATAATGGGAGGCCTGGGAGGGAAGTTTGGGAGTGCTGATGAAGGATTTAAGGATAATGAAGGTGGTATATTGGTTTAATGTTTCTGAGAGTTCTGGTACCAGCTCACCTAGATAGTACTGGTTACACGGCCGCTAAATGATTCTTGTGAGTTGTTGTTATCCTTCTTGTCAGCATCTTTGTCTCATTGACAAAGGGTATAACTTAGTGTATTTGTAGTGGTTGCCTAACCAAGTTAATTTATTGTCTGTCCAATGTGAGTGTGTCCGTCACACTTACTGTTGACTCGCCTACAGGTCAGACCCCTCAATGGATTTTTACAGTTGATAGCTTAAAAGACGTGGATTTATGCAAGGATGTGCCTTTTGGGGGTCTCGATGATGAATAATCACATTTAAGGGTCCAAAGTAGCGACCTGCGAAGCTTCGAGATTAGATTCGAATTCGAATTGGACATCCGGATTCGATTCGATTCGAAAGTGACGGGCCGATTCAAAAATTTTGAATCGCCGCGCCGGCCACATTTTCCGTCGTACCATAAACAACACTCACTGTTCAACGACAAATTTCATTCGTTTTGGCATTGCTACTGGGATTTATATTGAGTTAAATTAATTCATGTACTTGTAGTTAGAGCATGCACACTACTGCTAGTAGCCTAGTAGCGATCGCGCAATATTTTTTTTGCGAATCCGCACATCTCTGTTTTTCATCTACCAACAAAAATTTAACATCGAAGCTGTAAACGACTATCTGCCGATTCGATTCGAGATTCGATTCGAACGGAAATTTCCGATTCGCAGGTCCTTAGTCCAAAGTCCCCCAAAACCCTCATTTTGGGGGCCTGAATAGGCATTTCAAGCCAAATATGCGAAAAATTCAATTAGCTGTATCTTCAGATCTGTGTATCAGATTGACATGAAATTTGACAGGCAGCTGCGGCCAGCATCAGAGACTTCGTGGGTGGTCTCGTATGGTGGTAAAACAACTCAAAGATTGCGGAAGCCGCCATTTTGGAAATCGATATGTCGCCATATCTCAGCACAAAATCATCCGATTTTCCTAATATTTTGTACACAGCAGCAGATTTTGAACTTGATGAAGTCACGTGATCAAAAACGAAAATTTCCAAAATTCAAGATGGCGGACGGCGAACATTTTGAAAATTGTTATATCGCCATATCATAGTGAAAAATCCAGGAAGCCGCTGTGGCTGGACTTGCAATCAATTGACATCAAAAGTCGATGGAGGCATAACTGGAGGTCGACTCAGGTGGTCAATTCTCACTTAGTGTGCGACCCCACAATCCAGCAACCGGGTTTCGACTTCCCTCGGCAACAGTGGTCTCTGCTGAACTGTTTTCACACGGAAGAGGGACAGAAGGAAATGCCGACTTACAGACACCGATCTGTGTCCTCGTGGCAAGACCCAGACTATGTTCCACATTGTCGAATCCTGTCCCCTGACAAAACTGAATGGCAGCTTATCTTGGCTACACTCTGTGGATGAAGACGCTGTTTCGTGGCTGACCAGTTATGGTTCATGACAAGCATACGAGAAGAAGAAGAAGTGAAAAATCATCAAATTTTTATTTAATTATGTACACAGCAGCAGATTTTGAACTGGATGGACGTCACGTGATCAAAAATGAAAAAGTTGCATTGGACAGATTCCGAGTTTGACAGAACGTATTTCTTGTTGTTATTTTCATTTAATATGTACTATATAACCACACGTATGTGGTGCATGTGTATGGAATATACAGTGGTCTGTGACAGCTGTAAGGCAGTGTCAAGCACATATGAAGCATTTTTGGACATCAGTCTTGAAGTGAAGGTATGTGCTTACTAAAGTTGGTGTCACGCTATGGCGCAATGCAGCCTGCATTACGATTATCATATGCAAGCTGCGTACGATCATATTTACAGCGTCGAGGCCCAAAGTGCGAGTGCACTTTGGGCATCGACGCCTTGCATACGTTGAGAATTAAATGATGTTTTTTTTGTTGTATACGTGTCTGTGCTACACTACCTTGTGAAATTTGAAAATCCAAAAATGTTACCAAATTTTTATGTTAAATGTGACAGTTAATATGTTTTAACTAAAATTTAATGTGAGATCTTCTATAACTTGCCACAGAAATATTGCACTGATGATTTTACTGAAATATGTGTGCAACATATGTAGGGACCAACTTAATTCACGGGAACAAATGCGCGATTTCACGCTAGAGTTTTTAAAATGTGCCAAATGTCATGCAAAATTCACGGAAGGAGTTTGAGAAATTCACGGAAAATTCACGGGCCCCACAGCCGTTATTTTGAGGTGCTGTGTTAATGCAAACTAAGAAATCTGTCGAATAGCACATTTGAAATTTCTGAACAACGAATATTTATTATTGTTATTAATGTACTAAGTCAAGACTCAAGACAGGATGTAAGTAAGTAACACAGTGAATACATGCCAACTATTTAGTGCTGAAGTGTGACACGTAGCAAACAGCAAAATCTGCACAAAAGCTGTTGATAAAACTCTGAAAACCTTCATAAATGAAAGCAAAAGCGTTAAAATTCACGAGAAATCACGAATTTCACGGAAACACGGAAATGGGCGTTTTTCACAGAAGAAGGCCAATTTCAAGGAAAATGTCACGGCCGTGAAATCGTGAATTAGGTTGGTCCTTAAACATACGAAGTGTAGCCTAGAAAGAACGAATACGTTTTGAAGATAATCATGGTGAAAAAATCACATGATGCAACAACGTTCAATTGAACAACATTCAACTGTTGAGTCGAGATGTCGTCTGGCAAACTTCAAAATTTTAGTCAGCCAGTCAATGTCAGCAGTCTTGAGACAGTCTGTCTAACTACTGTGTTCTCAGGAACATGTCAACAGTTTGTTGAGGATGCTATCAAAGTCAGTAACAATTTTGGATTTTCCACTTTCACAAGGAATTGCAGGAATGTATTGCACGTTAGGTGGAAATCTTTTTGATGTGCATGTACAGAATTTTTTTACGAATTAATTGGTGAAAGAATTTTGAATATCAGTCCTTATTTGCCAAAGTTATTATCAAATATCAAGGGGCATACGTTTTTGAGACACAGTGTATATGTCATAGTACAATAATAACGGATTTGTATAGCGCTGTTAGGTTTTCTGGTATAGAGGCGCTTGATGCAGCACAGGAGGTTAAGTGAGCTTGAACAGATGGGTTTTCAAATAGCGTTTGAAAGTGAGAATGTTTTCGCACAGTCGAATGTCAGCAGGTAGAGTTCCAGGTGGATGGAGATTGGAGCAGCAACAGAAAAAGTGCGACAGGCCAGTTCGGTGTGTATGCGAGGAACGATGAGCATCGGAGCATCAGAAGAACGCAGAGCCCGAGGTGGTGCATGGGTCTGTACCAGCTCACTGAGATACGTTGGAGTGGCTGTGGTCTGCACCTTGCGAGTCTGTACAGCCAGTTTATAGGTGACCCGCTGCCTCACTGGAAGCCAGTGTTGAGACTGAAGCAGCGGCTTGGCGTCAGTGCAACCCCGGCTCTGCAGACGACTCTGGCCTGGTTGTTCTGGGTGTGCTGTAGTTTGTCAAAAGTCACCGCCAGTGTGCCACTCAACAGTGCATTGCAGTAGTACAACCTGGAAGTGACAGTGCTGCACACAAGCGTAATGCATCCGTACTACCGTTGTATGCAGGTTTTATACAATCATGATACCATCGTGTGCAACCTGCATACGATCGTACGCAGGCTTCATGAAGCCTGCATTATGCTGTAGTGTGATGCCACCATAGAATGGACAGATACCAATTTGCTACTGCATTCAGATGTTATGCATCTAAAATCTGGCTCAGTCTGGGTTATAGCAAGATAGGTTTTGCTGCAGCTAAGTTAAGTCAAATGCAAGCATGCAAAATTTATTTATTGAGACTACTGTTGGAAAAATAACAGCAGTATACGATGTGATACATTTAGGGTTGTCGAGCAATTAATTTTGTAATCACATTTATTGCAATATTAATTCACTAATGTGTTAATTCGGAAGTCCTAATCATAATGTCTCTGATGATGCTGAAAACTGACTAGTTGGACACATCACAGTATAGCACGGTAGTGCTAACTGTTGTAAGGGTCATGATCGCTATGTATAGGAAATAGGGAATTTGGGGTTACCGTAGCTCCCTAACCCCTGAACCGATTGAGGTGAAATTGTGCATGAGTGATTACGTCGCCCATAGGACCCCACATGCACAACAGGGTAACTAGGGGTTTAGGAGGGTAAGCACTGCACAGGGGTGAAATGTAACCCTCATGGTGTAAACATTCCGTTTTTTAATGTTTTTTTTTGTAATTTCTTTGCCGCGTGTACAGACTAGGCTATTTAGAGCATCTCCATAATTTTTTCACCAAATGACGTAGATCGGCGGTCATTGCATTCGTTAGTCCCGCGTTAATGGAGCTACGAAGCTGAAAATTTACAATTATATAGATATTGGCATGTACTTGTGCATATGTCAAAATTTTTCCGGTAGGGGGCCTCTGGGGGTGCAGGGCCCCCAATGTAAATTTGGAACCCCCCCTAATATCTCGTAAAGTACTAGAGCCAGATAGTTGAAATTAAAAACACAATTAGATATTGTGAAGTACTCGCATTGGGTACAAAAATTTCTCAGCTAGGGGGCGTCCAGGGGGCGTAGGACCCCCTTGTGTAAATTTGGGATCCCCTAATATCTCAGAAACTACTAGAGCTAGAAAGTTGAAATTAAAAACGCAATTAGATATGCCAAAGTACGCATCTTGGGTATAAAAGCTTTTCCCTTTGGGGCATCCAGGGGGGCACAGTGCCCCCTAAAGTAAATTTAGGACCACCCTAATATCTCGTAAAGTACTAGAGATAGAAAGCTGAAATTAAAAACACAATTAGATATTGTGAAGTACTCGCATAGCGTACAAAAATTTCTCCGCTAGGGGGCGTCAAGGGTGTAAATTTGGGACCCCCTAATATCTCGGAAACACTAGAGCTAGAAAGTTGAAATTAAAAACGCAATTAGATATGCCAAAGTACTTATTTTGGGTATAAAAATTTTTCCGCTAGGGGCATCCAGGGGGTGCAGCGTCCCCTAATGTAAATTTGGGACCCCCCTAATATCTCATTTTTGTATTGGTAGAGGTGACACATCTAAAACGGCAAAAATTACTTTGTTGAGATAGAAATATCACAAACACGACCTTACAATATGCAGAGCTTGACAATTCGGCAGAGGGCTCATATGTAAGGTCGTATTTATGCTTTTTCTATCTTAACAAAGTAATTTTTGCCATTTCAGATGTGTCATCTCTACCCTTACAAAAATGTTAAACTTATATTGAAGTTATTTTACATTAATAGCTAGATAGGTGTCACTCTTATTGGTGTGGTTGTGTGACCTAGGAACATTTTCGCCATTTTGTAAATGTACTGCAAGTAATTCTTACTGTCCATCCTCTATGTGATGTCTGTCTGCACAGCTTTGCAAGAAGATATTGTCTTGATTTCGATGAAACTTGCAGTGTTTATTAGTAGATGGTCTAGTTGTCTGGCTTGTAAAATTTTTATTGCTAATTTACGATGCAGTATCCAATGCCATGACGTCACAACAATGCAATACAAATCCGTATTGTATGGTTGTATTGCACGCATGTATTCATATGCCTATGGTACATTTACAAAGCCGAAAATAGTCCACTCTGCGAACGGCAGCACAGAATTTGGCAAGCCAACCCTCGATTTGCATGTTGCATTATCTGCATCGTCGAAGTAACACTCGCTGTGCCACTAGTGACATAAATCCGTTTAAAATACGCTGTAATTTGCAAATCACCAAGGCGAAACGAAACGCAGTGATGGCATATGACGTAACTAATGACGTGAAGTTAACGTCAGCCATTGGTGTCATTCTGAAATAAGTGGTCAGAAAAATCATCACGTGACGATCGATTACATCCATTAGTTTGCGCTTGAAGGACTCTGTTCGCTATAGTCTCAATAAACTTAGACCAAACGGCCGACTTAATTTGACGACATTGTTGTAATATCATACAGGCTGCCAATGGCATAAAAGCGGTTTTGCAGGAGCCGTGAAAGAGATACCA
>Ga0209338_1000624_pt1 | contig 10910 bp, 10 predicted proteins | sample OlaalgELextract1_FD_187374 | JGI IMG/M metagenome (GOLD analysis project Ga0209338, IMG submission 187374) | Olavius algarvensis symbiont microbial communities from Tuscany, Italy - Type A ELBA extract 1 (SPAdes) (version 2) | ecosystem: Host-associated > Annelida > Digestive system >... | reverse complement strand
GAAGAGAACAGAAAAGAATTTAATTGTACGCAGTTGTATATCTGAAGCCGAAACAACTAATAATAAAAGACTGCGCTCGACGTTTTGTATTGAAGCTATACAGACACGAAGCATTGCGCGGCCTCTTTGCGATAGCAGAGCTTCTTGTTTCTACACCCATGAGCTCATAAGTCCACATCTAAGTTCCGTTTACTCGCCCTCTTGAAAAAAATGATCAATTCCCACCATCAGTGCGAAAGTTTACCAATTTGTTAACTTGGCGCCAACAGCCAGATTTCGGTTTGCATTTATCTACAGCTTTATTTTTCCTTATTCGCACAATGCCGCTTTGTGTATTTCTTTGTTTTAACAAAACAGAACAGGCAAGACAAGTAGTTTTGCTAAACGGCGTGTTTCTCTCAGGTAACTTTATCCCATCAAACCTGACCTCCTGAAGCTGCCATCCTGATTGTGAATACTGGAAAACCGCGAGAATGTTTCGCAGCTGTGGCCTGTGAGTCAATGAGGTAGATATCTTACTTAAACTCGTGAAATATCGGCGTCCATTAATCATAAAACAACATTTAATTAAAAAGTTTGCTAAAATATGGCTAATAATCAACTGGTACGCTGTGTAAGCAAATGGTAACTACTCTGCCTTTTGAGGAAAGACGATGACGTCATACAAGTGTTCCAAGCCGGATACAGCAACTGCCTCTAGTTTCCGTACATCTCCCGGGTGCAAAGCCGGCATTTTTGAGACCATCACTGGGCCTAAACCGCACGACACCACAACAGCAAAGCATACACAATATAGCAAAGAAAAGGGAAACTGGACATAGGCTAGACCGCTAGTGCCAGTGGCTGGCGAACACAAAGGCATGAAGAACACGTGCTTATCCAACCGTGGCATTGGATGAGCAACCGAACTATTATTTTCGTCCACAGAAGTGAGTGACAGTTTGTCATCGTTACGTCATCAGCTAGTTAATCATCTCATTGAAAACGCAAAGCGTATTAGAAATTTAAAAAAAGTAATCATGCAAATTCTGTTATCCTCGCTTTTAAAATAGGCCTATAGTAACATAATTTAAACGTGTTTGACAAAAAGTGTTTTAATTGCTTGAATTTCACTTTACGACATTAGGCTAAGTACGTCTTAGCTTCGAAAAGTTCAATTTCACCTGTCAGCGTGACAAGGTTTTGAGTCTTCATGCACGTATACTGTACATAAACTTCTCCGTATTCTAGCGTCCCAGTTTCGTCCAGCACTCCAAGCATGTTTCTACCCTTGTCCATTGGCACTGGTATCTGTCTCTTCTCTCCTTTCTTCAGTTTCTCTGGAATCAATGAAAAGCATGCATGGTATAAACAATAACGAACATAGTGCAGGTGTACGAGTCACAAGAAGCTGATGACTACATTCCTAGAACGTTTCAAGACTAATAAGACTTGAGCGAAAGACAATAACACTAGATGGATAGCGTATACCATTAGACAACAAAATGTCGTCGACGTTTCATACAATTTCACAGAAATCAGACTAACGCTACAGCTCAGATGTTCGACAATACTTACCAAGCTTTTCTGTAAGCATTTCTTTCAAAATGTCAACAGCAAAAGGTTCATTCAGCAACTCTGGACAATTACGGAAAATTCCCGTTAAATGCATGTGTTGAGATTTGATCGCTTCTAGAGCTTCAGCTGGTTCCAGGAAAGCAAAAATTAGCTGCCGAATTTCGTTGTCGTAAAGATCAAAGAAGGCGCTGTCTGGCAATCCCAGCTGAGACAGGAGTGTCGTGATCTGGTTGTTCAGATACAATGGCTCTGAAACAATTCGAGAAAAAAAAACATCACGCAAATCAGGCCAAACTTAAATCACAGTCCATATAGGGCCTACATCAAATGCAGTTCAAAAATTAGGAATTTCAATGAAAGCCAACAAAAAACGATAAACGGCCCGACAGGGAGCCTATGGCAAGTCACCTGCATTGTTTCATACTGCACATGATAACAACTACAGACAAAATACCTTGCTATGGAAAAACTAAAAATTCTGGAGATATCAGATGGTGAAAAAGTATGAGAAATTTTTAATTATGTTTAGCCGTTTTGACACAATACCGGCGTGTGACAGACGGACAAACATACATCTCACCATGGCGTAGTACGCGCTTATGCAGAGCATCGGGCGTTAAAATCAGTTACAATACATGGCCTCCATTGATTTACTTTCTATTTTATTCGTTCATAGCCAACAATCGTACGAATTCTTATGTCAAACTGCATAATGTTCTTTACACGAAACGTCTTGTATAAGTGTAGACTAATTGGATGCTGCTGGGTGGCCGCACAGCAGAGATGCAATGGGCGCAGGCATTACAATCACTACCGGTAATGTTCTTTAGTAACTGGGTAGCTAATTTGCTTAGTCCAATTAATTGCCAAACACGCCTGCTATACACTAACGAAAGTTGACAGCAAACGTCTCCGGCATCTCTGGCCGTCGCCACCTGCGATCGGCTGACGGTGACCGTGGTCATCTCGATTTCCCACGTGTGAAACTTGCTTCGTACGGAGGACGTTCATTAGCATACGCCGGCCCTTCGAATTGGAACTCACTTCCTGCTTACCTTAGAGACAGTAGTCTTTCTCTTTCATCTTTTAAGCACCACCTCAAAACTTTTCTCTTCTCTTTCTACTAGGCTAGCATACGCAGCGCGTTTGGGGTTCTTTTACAAAAAACGCGCTATATAAATTCACTGTTACTACTACAAACAGTATAACAGTCTCACGTGGTTTAGAGAATACAATCACTTCTAGTTTGTGTTCATTGCACTGAAACTTCTCCATGCTCGGACGTATAACAAGCTTGTCTCCGTCTCCCAGCTTTGGATCAACGGCAAGGACTCCTTTACATCCGCCCATGCGAAACTGTACTGCGGATGGTCGACGTGACCTCTTATCATTCTGCTTCTGTACGTAGTACACACATCAATAATTCTGTCTCCAGTATCCATTACAAGTAGCTTTGTAAAGAGGCTGCGACGCCTCGTCTCTGTCAGTATTAGCTAGTGCAACCTGGAGCGCAGTTTTTATTATTATTATTAGGCCAAGTTACTTTGGCTTTGGGTTTACCAGTGCGTGCAGTTCAATTCTGTTCTGTTGTTTTCGGCGTAACGTAGAGACTTGCTGTCATACACACGATTCACGGACGACCGTGACTGCGTATAGCGCGAGAGCGCGCTTGGTAGGTCTCGCGCTGTACACAGTCACGGACGACCGTGACTGTTTATAGCGAGTGGCGCTTGGTCGTCCGATACCTGCAGTCAACAAAAACCCGGCCGCTAAGCGCGATAAACTAACCACGGTGCAGCAGTTACCGACCGCAAAGTCAGATATTCGTTCAGCATCGAGATTTTAGCCTACTCCACCTGCATTCGACGCCCCCGTTAGAGGGCTTCCTCTCGGAATACTGTCATGACGTTTCGTAAGGAAAAACTAGAACGGTGTGGCTAACCGATGGTGAAAAAAAATTGAAGGTATGTTTATTCGTTTTGACAGAATGTACGAACATGACAGACAGACGGACCACGGACGGACAGACAGACACACAGACACAGCGCAAAAGCTGTAATCGATAACCTAATGCGTGACACTGTGTATAGTAAAAGCGAACAACACTTGCCTCAAATACGCTGCAATTACTAACAAAAATCTATTCCCAGTCTGTAACCTGGCGGTAGGCTGCCGTTCCGTTTTGCCACATCCGTAGTTAACATCATCAATATCAAAATTAATTATACCGCTTAAGGTATAAGTATGAGACCACATTCCTCACTGCTGTTACGTTCTACGCCTCAGAGTTACGCCACCACGCCACATCATTGCATGGTGTGTCTTAGGTATACAGTCAGTCCAGAATAACCGTTGCACGTCTAGTCACTGGAGCTAGACAATGCGACCATATAACGCCCTGCAACGACTAGAATACAAAGTTGCGTGTCTGGTGCACCAGTCCTTGTCTCGTCAAGCACCTGCATAGTACATAGCAGACCACAATCATCTCGTCTCCGACGGTATTAGCCGTCTGTTCTAATCGCGGCGTCGTTTGCCGAATGCAAATCCAATCCAACTCCAATCGTTTATTTCACACAGCAAGGTCCATAGTAAAAAGAAACAAAATATAAAAATACAGACATACACAGAGACTAACAACACTACAAAACAGTTTTAACAATATAAACTTTGCTGTTGTGGGTCCGCGTGTTTGCCATCGTACTTGCGACAGGACATCAGCTACGGACAATTCAAGTGACGACTGAAAATATTAGGCTGTTTGGGGGTTAGCTGACCATCGGCGCATTGTGACTGTCTGATTATCAGCGCCTTAGAAATACGTTTACTTAGCTACACAACCATTTATACTAGAAAATAATGATAAGACATACAGTCCCGATTCCAAGACGTTCCAAGCTCATCCATTATCCACAGGTTCCACTGGCCCGGCTGAACAAGCATCAGAGTATAGATTGAAAGTGTTTGTGTGCTTAGCGTTAGCAAGGCCAAGAATAAAAGGTTCTGTAGCGTAAGTCCAAAAACTACAGTATATAATACTTGTAGTGACTTTATGGACATGTTACGGCGCTTTATAAGTCGTCGTATTATTATTATTATTAATAGCATTATTTGTGTCGGTAACCAGTTGACGCACCTGTAATTTCGTCATGAGTGAGACCGATATTTTGCCAATGCCGTCGGAAAAGCAGTACTGCTTTCCCGATGGATCACGTCCGCCTTTGATATCCGGTTCTCTCTGAATCCATTGCGGCTTGACGGTCAATCCGGGTTCCGTGTTCGAAAACGCCAGTCCCAGACGAGAAAGATACTTCGCAGGGTTGCGAATAACATCCAAATCGCCTATTATGTACACATGATACGTACATGTACGTTCACTCAGCCATTCATTCATTTCGGATGAGACCGTTATGTATTGCATTGAAGCATCTGCAGGAAAAATACTATGAATATTGTGTGATTGCGACAGTACAGTTGTATATCATGACAGCTTATACATTACACATCCCATGCCTCTTGATTAAAGAAACGCACGGACTTTAATAAATATTAGCTAAAATTCCAAAAATAAACTAAAAAGGAAAGCGATCAACATGATTTTTTTTAAATATCCAGTAACTGCCTTCATAATAATGGGACTGGACCGGACTTGTCATGCTCATCAGTTTATTTGTAGTTTTTTTATATTACATTTTTGTTCATTCCGTGTGGTAGACTAAGTTGGCCTTCCCTTAGCTTTTTACTGCACGTTAAATACACAGTATCGTATCGTATCGTAATCCGCGAATGAAGTTTATCAGGTAGCACAGAGCACAGCAGTTAGACTATACATACGTCTCTGTTGAATGCAGCAGCAAAACTCTATCAACCGGGAACTGTTTTGTTAACGTCAGTGTTTCAAAACTGTATAAACTGTCGTTCAACCACACTGTATATTCACCGACTATGCTATTGTTTGCGGCTGTGAGTGGGTAAAAGGCACTGGAGTCCATACTGTGAAGAATTATGCACATTGCATCATAGAAATTTTACAATGGGAATAAAAATCTAAAATAGCCACCCAACATCTAACAGTTGCCTGGTATAAGATTTGGCAAAAACCTCTAGCTTTTAGTGTACGCTACGGTACGTGTGTGTACTCAAAATCATCCCAAATCGTCGGCGGACGTTATTGGGGCCTGCACGCTCTCAAACCCCCTAATTGGCAAGGGAAGGGAAGGGCGAACTAGGGGAAGGGAGAAGTACAGGGAAGCAGAAGAAAGGGGAGGCCTGCTACGGATGGGTGAATGCTCCTGGTCACAGCTCGGTGGTTTACAAATTCAGTCCAGTAGGCTATGTGTTGTATTGTATTGAGTGATACCTATGTTTTTCCGGATGTATTCAGCAATGATTTTTTCACCAACGTCATCATCGTATCCGGCACAGAGATAGCATCCGTGATCGCGAATAAGGCTGTTGGAACCTCCAAGAATCCGATAATTTCTGTTGCCGACTATGATACCAGCCTGAAGACGATCTGTTATGGTTGCGTCTATCACCTTCAACAAAATACGAAAGTAATATTTCACACTATGCTCGCAACATGCCATTGTCAGGCGTATGGACGGTCGCGCTGTGTTCATATATATATTTTATTTGAAACCAGAATATTTCCCCAGGGCAGCGTCTGTGAAGAATCTGAATGCGGCAGCAGAATCAGCGATGCCAACATCCCAGTGGTGTAACAATGGGTTTATGTTACTTATGGGATGAACAATAGACTTACGGACGACAGGTAACGAACCGCAATTGGCAAGCCTTGCATTTCTGGACTTGAGGCGGGATAGCAATTAGATTACTGAAGAATGCATAACACTGCCAAGAGACTACATGTTCTACCATTGCGTACATACACATGCAGGACATAACTTATGTGTTAAAGTAATAACATAGGCGTAGTTTTGGGTGTGTGAGGTGGGCACGTACTCATTTTAAAAGTTAAATACCACAGGCTACAACACTTTGTAATAGATTGCTACACAATGAACCAAAACGCTAAAAACGAGAAGCCAACCGCGACGCCACAAGTGTGTGTGGCAGTATTGCTAATTGCCCAGATGGAATGTATTCAGCCCTACTAATACCACATCCATCTTCGAACTCCACCTACATTTTGGTCCAAGCTATTACACATATAATACCAGCTTCCACTATGACGGCTGGTAAAAACTGGAGATAGCAAAACGTTTGGAACAACCATCAGCTACAAACATTTTGAATCATGTACCTTCACGGTATCCCCGTTTCCTATCAAAAGTTACACTAGCGTACCTGATCATCAAGTGCACCCTTCAGCGACAGCAATGAAATAAAATTCAGATATTTCTCTCCGTCTTCGTCGCGAAAAATTACCTTCATCACGTATTCTGCACGATCGCCCGAGAAGTACTGTCGCAATACCCTGTTAGACTCGTACGCAGATGGACGCTGGAATATGATTCTTGTGGGAGTAAGAATAACGCTTCTCAGTTTTATGGAATAATTCGACTGTCTCGATTTCCACTGCCTTTTGACTTTGTTTATGTCTACGAGATAATGTTGGGATTCATTTGCATAAAGCTCTGCAGCGTGGTAGAGGAACTCCTCGTGAACGTTTTCTGGCCAGTCGTTTAAGAGATCCAGAGGGTTGATGAGTTGACATCGCAATCCAACCGACTGAAGCACTTTATCGGCATACAATACTCCGAAATTGTTTAGTTCCGGTCTGGCGATGTCTCCATCGTTTATCATCCGTTCGTTTATCCAGGCGAATCTAAACTCCCACCGTGGGCTGTCTGCTTCCAGTAGGTTAGAGAACACTTCCAGAAGGTTTTTGTCTTGAATGCTCGTATTGAATGATACCCTAAGTACATCACATCGTCCAATCTCTTCAGACGTGAATCCGACTAAATAGGAACGTCGACTGGTCCGCCTCTTCACTCCGGGAGGAGCATCTACATTAATACACTCATACATCACTGGCGGGTACTGCAGCTGGAAGTAGACATCAAAATATTGACGTCTAATTACGTCAGTATTTTCGTCATACAATCCACGTCTAACAACGTGGATTATATGATGCATATGTCTCATTTCAATCTCCAAGTGAAACAGTTGTTCACCTGCTTTCTGCGTTAGAAGGATCTTTCTGTTTTGGAACTGAAACTGGAGCTCATAAGTCTTCCTGGCAGAAGTGCTGCTGTTTCTAGGATCAGAAATGGTTACAAAGCTAACGGCATTTTCCAACGTTCCAAATGCAATGCTGTCAACGTCGAGTTTACACTCTGACTGCATGTCAGCATCATCATCAATGAGTCGTTTGTCTTTCAACTTAAACCAACAAACAATCTTTTCGTCCGATGCCTGTCGGCAAAACGTGTTCGACAGAAAGCTCAGAAATTGGATTTCCGAACGTATTTGGTCTGTTTGTAACCTTGCAACTAGCTGCAACGACTTGACGACGAGTAAATATTCAGCTCTCGAAAATTCTTTAGATTCCGACACCAAAGAAAGACTCATGGGACAATATGGCTCTGCATTCATTCTTTCAAATATATTCTTCAATTTATCCTTGTATTCGCGATTTTCAACCATATACATTGTTAGCTTTCGTCCATCTTCCGGTCCACGGACGATTTCTTTAGTCTGTCTGTTGCCCATTTTTTCTGCAAACATGTCATGCAGAATTTTAGTGAATCTACTGAATCATACATTGGATAGGGTGTTAAAGTTCATAACAACTTTAATAGCCGAGAATGGTATGCATACAAAATATCGATTGAGTATTACAATATAGGCTTCCTCAAAAACTCGGTATAGACGGAATTGCTACGAATTGTAGAACTTCGTATAGGCTACATGTTTAGGATAGGGTACCGGCACATCCATCGTCTTAAATGCTAGAAACAGAGCATGTGTGCGGAGCGTGAACGGCACAATCTTCGCTCATCGCTGCAGCCTATTTCTGTGTCCCCAGCTTTCCGCTCCGTTCCGGCTCAGTGGACCCCGCTCCCGCTCCGCTCCACTGAATTCTGGGACGCTCGCAAACCGGTGCGTTTCGCTCAAGTAGACTTTAGGCCCGCTCTCCTCCGTTATGCGCTTCGCTGACGTGATCTGCTGGAAATATAACATCGTTATAGTGAAGACGTACCGAAGTAGTTAGTCTTATCATTCATCCTAACGCGTTTAGACTCGGTCTGCAGTGGTATAGCATTGCACCACTGAAGTGTGTGCAAAATGCTGATGCCCATCTGTTTGTAGGCTGAAAGGCTGTATGCAGCCTTCCGCCTATAATCACTTTGGAGGTCCGAAATAATCTTTCGGGAATAACTCAAGCAAGGAAGTCAGCTGCACACAATTCAGAAGACAACTGAGAAAAATAAACGTTTCAGACGGACTGTGCAGCATCGTGACTTTTTTGATTATTACGCCTTATAAATAATCTTACTTACTTACTTACTTACTCGAAACGAGTCACTACGCGCAGGAATCTGCGTTTGGGTGGCCGGAACGATGTATCGTATCCGCACATTTAGGGTGAAACCCAGAAAAACCAAATTTTTGGCCTATTTTTAGGCCTGAAATTTGACCCCATGAAATGGCATGAATAGGAGTTTTAAGCCTAAACGAAAAAAATTATTATCCTTATAACTTTTGAACTACTAAGCCGAACATTACGAAATATTTACAGGGGATAGACGCGATAAATGGGCGTTCGTCGGTGCTCACACGACTTCCCCCAACACATTCAAGATGGCGGACGATAGCCATACTGAATTTCTTAAAAATGCTAATATATCTGTAAGGATGAAGATATTTGCACAAAATTCGGCACAAAGATGCAACACGACGCCGACTAAGGCCAACAACAGCAACGCGGTTTTCAGCCTGCATGTAGTCGAGAACGTTAGCGACGATTACAACTTCTAGTTATGAGACTGCCACGTGGCGACGTTCATGATGCAATGACGCAATTTCATTGGCTGCTGGTCATGCAGGGCCCACAAAATTAGGTTCAAAGTGGCACTGCACTGCAGCTTGTTTTTATCAACAAGACTAGTTCACGCTATGATAGTTTCTCTCTCTGGACTACAGTATGCTCCTATGTCCGGTTTTTTTGACCCGGGTACCCGAACGGGTAATGAAATGAGTACCCGGGTATTCAGGTACGATTTTTTGGATCTGGTCATTTGTGCATATAACCCCCTGTACGGTACAGTGTGTACTATACTAACAGGATCACATCATGGCAATATCACTCTTGTATACGCTTTATGCAACGCAGTCGCAATATCGCATAAAATAGAGTACAGCAGCTGTTAAACGCTGGTGTCAGTACAATGAACAATGTCAATGAATAAACTTGGTAAATTTAGCTATGAAAATAGTATACTAGTGAAAACAGGGTGACCATTCTCCAGACCGGGGACTCACTCATTTCCGGCGAAGTCAGCTACACTGGCTGGATGTTGTCGACCGGGTTCGGTTCAGAGTTTGCGTCCAGGTGTTCAGATGTCTGCACAAGATGGCTCCTGAATACCTGTCTACCTACTGCCAACCCGTCTCCGGCATCTCTGGCCGTCGCCACCTGCGATCGGCTGACCGTGGTCATCTCGATTTCCCAGTGTGAGACTTGCTTCGTACGGAGGACGTTCATTTGCATACGCCGGCCCTTCAAATTGGAACTCACTTCCTGCTTACCTTAGACAGTAGTCTTTCTCTTTCTTCTTTTAAACACCACCTCAAAACCTTTCTCTTCTCTTTCTACTAGGCTAGCACACTACGTAATGATGACGTCATTGTGGCGTTATTGAAAAATGCCGTTTTTGCAAGAATTCATTCTGCCTGTACTGTGGCCTCCGAATGCGACAGATTGAAATCTAGTTCACTAAACTGTGCGAGTAATACTGCAAAACAAGGTGTACAAAACATGCATGTCTGATCTCGACGACCTCAAGCACCGCTGGATCACGCCGTCATTGCATTGGTGGCGTCGTCGTCTCTCAGGGTGCGTCAAGGCCGGCGACGGTCATTTCGAGCACTGTTTTTCATTTTAATATTTTGTTTTCAGCGATAACTACGACTTTTCTTGCTGTCGTTGATCAGTCGAACACTTGCACGCAAATAGCTAGGCTGGTTTGGTTTAATTTCAGTTGTCAGTTATGACTTTGCGCTTTGCAATACATGGCCATTGTCTAATTCGCAAAGTAAAGTAGCTACACTGATTAGGTGAGGCGGACTTTTGTTGTAAAAAAAGGTAAAGGAGTGTATAGTTCTTCGTGAAATTCACCTCAGAACTACGGGACGCCACTTGTCAATGGGATCACACAGTGTTA
>Ga0209338_1000622_pt1 | contig 10948 bp, 9 predicted proteins | sample OlaalgELextract1_FD_187374 | JGI IMG/M metagenome (GOLD analysis project Ga0209338, IMG submission 187374) | Olavius algarvensis symbiont microbial communities from Tuscany, Italy - Type A ELBA extract 1 (SPAdes) (version 2) | ecosystem: Host-associated > Annelida > Digestive system >... | reverse complement strand
ATCGTCGTGAAACCTATAATGCGCTGAATTCATCAGTACGTTGCGAACAGAAACGTCTTCAGAGATTGTCTGAAACTGTTCCCGCCAATAATCGGATTCCGCAAGCTGTCCGGCAGGGAATTCCAGTATTCCAGTTGTGGTATTGCCGTGGCACTTTGCTGGTACATTCGGCTACCATTAAATTATCTTGACAGCTAGATATTAATATTTATATTTGAATTATAATGTTGTGATGTTTAGAAAAGTATTTTGAGATGAACAAGAAAAATTGTCGAGAGGCACTGGATGTGTACAAGAAGTTCCTTGGAAGAATGGACCGTGTGTGCGAATTCCTAAAAGTAGCAGAAGTATGTGATACTGTGCTGTAGTATGTTCTGCTGTACTCTATCATAAATACAGTACTGGCTTTTCGCTGATCATGGAGCAGTGTGTTATTGTAGCTGCAAACACTAGATGCCTGTGCTGTGCTCCCCGTCATCAGTCTTACCATTTCATCTCTAGTTTTAAGTTGGTGACAGCCATCTGAGAACAAGTAGTTTCATTCATTATGTAATAATAGTAGTAGTAGTAGTAGTAGTAGTAGTAGTAGTAGTAGCAGTCACTGTTGTAGAGCTCAGTGTCTGTCGTATCTAATGTCATGAACTTAGTGCTGTTATGCTCTTCACAAGTAATGCTATCATTCACAATATGAGAGGGTTTCTTGTATTTGTGTCCAGAATGTTGGTATTGACAAGGGAGACATTCCAGATTTGGCAAAGGTAATTAGCAGGCTATGCATACTTGTGTTAAACTTATTAAAATTGACGAAAGCTGCTTGACAAGTAATTTTTATCGTGTGTCAGCACACTGATATGCGATATTGATATGCCAGTTCTGTCTGTCTGTCTGTCCATCCTTGATGTTCCGGTATTGGATGAAAACGGTATAACATATTGTCACTAGTTTTTTCACAGTATGGTAGCCCAATCATTCTAGTTCTATCAGCATCAATCATCTTCACAAAATATCTGGGGTATAAAAATTTCCTGATTTTCTAACAATAAGTCGCTATATCTCACAAACGATACAAGATAGCACCATAATTACTATGGAAAGCGAATAGGAACTCGTATGCGATCTATCAGATGGTGCCATTTCCAATGAACTTGAACGAACCCTCACCTGTTTTGAAGGTCACGCCACTTTTTGACGCTAAATGTCAAATAAATGGCTACAGATACTGCGAAAGTTACAATATAAGGCGAATAGGAAACAGCACTTAAGCTTTCGAATGGCACCAGTTTCAATGACCTTGAGTGACCTCTAAGCCAGATTTCAACGTCACTGTATTATTCAACGTCAAATAACTCGCAAATGGTACAAGATAGAGTTACAGTGGTGGACTAATAGAATGTCATACGTGGTCTATTGACCACACCATTATCAATGATACTTGAAAACGTTCATTAGGTTGGTAATTCAAATAATAAAACAATATTCTATAACACAACCTGAAATTCAGGTGTGTTATAGAATATTGTTTTAGTACCATTTTTAATGATCTTGAACAACCCCAAACCCAGATTTTAAGGTTAGGCCATTCTTTGACGCTGATTATCTTCGAAATGGCTAAAGATACGGCCATATTTACTACGGAAGTCGAATACGAAACTGTACTCAAGCTTTCAGACGGTACAATTTTTCAATGACCTTGAGTGACCTCTAACCCACACGATAATATTCAACGTCAAATAACTCAAGTAACTCATAGTCAGTAGTGTTTGATCTATCCAGTGGTTCTGTTTCCAGTGACCTTGAGTGACCCTTAACCTACATTTCAAGGTCTTGGTGTAATATTGAGGCCTGTAGATGCCCTCAACGTATTGTGTGCACAGCTGACACGCGATCTGTTTGCGATAGCTAAGTTTTTGTTAATACATGTACGTATCAGCTGTGCATCACTATGACATCTAGAAAAGCTACTTTTGCCTCCAGCAGGGCTCGAACTCCTTGTTTGGCTTTGTGTGACCTTTATCTTTGACGTCCTGACACCCAAACTTGATGTTTCGTGCGCTTTCCGGTGGACCTCTTGTGCCAGTTGGCATAAACGTCATTCATTTTCAAGATATCACATTCACAAGTTTGGTAATTGATGGACATATAAGCAAATGAACATAATGCCTCTACCTGCCAGTCTCTCCTGGTGGAGGGATAAAAATAATGATTTCTAATAGGCCTTCACACGAAATAATAAATTAGTGGACTTATGAGTATGTTATAATGTGCACTCAGGCTTGTTGACATTCTGTAAGTAAGTAGAATGCATTTTTGTGATGTTAACCCTTTAATGCCAGCATTAAAACCGCAGAGCAACGGACCATTGTACAGTAATACAGTGATTGGTACACTGGCCGTTGATGGGTGGGCTGTTACATTTGGTACAGAGAGGAGGGGCCTGGGCGGGCTGGGGCACCGCACAGTTCCCTCTTCGCTGTACTAAATGTAACAGCCCACCCATCAACGGCCAGTGTACCAACTTATATTATTTGATGTGGCACTATAATCGCCTCTAGACTCTAAAGGGTCAAGTAGCTGTTACTGAAATATTAGCTTTTGCTTGAGTGTTTTATTGAATGAATGCTGTGGCATTTTGAAGTGTTGTGGTTATAATTGTCGTTGCTGTTACTAGGCTCCAGCCAGCCTCCTGGAAGCATTGGAGCAGCATCTTAATTCTCTTGAGAGTATAAAGAAAACTGGGACAACAGTTCCACCAAAGTTTGTGCTTTTGTTTTAATGAAAACGTAACAGCACAGCCCAGTGACAAGTTGTGTTTTTAAATATGTACTGGAATGTTTATGTGGTAGAGCCCTTATGATGTTAGTTTTGTCATATTCTCAATACTTGCAGAATGTAATGGATACTGATCTTGGTTTGATGGCAGTGCATGTCAGGATGGCTGTATTGTTGCACAGACCATCGTCAGGCGTCTCAACTGTAATCAGTAACTACGCAGCAGCAGCGCAGATAGGCGCAGCGCCGGGTGCCGGCTCAGGTATAACGCAGATCACTGAAGAAGAAAGGCGTCGGATTCTTGAGGAGGAACAGCGACAGCTGGACCAGATGAAGGTTGGTCTGCTGCAGATGGCTTCGTTTATCTGTGATTCTGATTAATGTTATCTCTAGTTTACATTAATGTTATCCCATGTTGATGAAAATGCTCAAGTTATTGTGTGGAATGTGGATGTCAGTCTTGTTGCCCTCTAGGTGCATGACTGGAGTTTTTGTGCTTTAGTATTGTATTTTCTGTTGTTGTTTGTTTGTTAATGTACTGTGAATCGTAAAGCATGTACACTGCAGAATCTTCCTATAATACCTTGTTAACAGTTGTATGGTATATAGCTTTGTTTCAGTGTTTTCCTAGTACTATATTAATTCCGTTTCATAGTTGAACAGAACTTCGTGAATTATGCAATGTTTTAGTTTAGTATTTTCATTTTGCTTTCAGTGACATGTTTTAGTTAGTGTTTAATTATTTTATGGACACTCTGCCATTGTAGAGGCCTAACTCCCAGTCATGGCTTCATGGTTGGGTTGTTGGTTGGCTAAGTAGATGGTCATTGGTTGCATGGATTGTCAGGATGGACCAACGTGCCAGTTGACATGGGGTTGGTCTGTGGCAATTGTCTAGGATGGGATCCAAGTCCTTTACCTTTACCTTTACTTCTGGAGTCAACAGCTTGGCCGTCAAGTGCTGAGACCATAGCAGTTCGGTCCCATGCATGTCCTAAACATAAACAAAAGTCACAAAAATCTCTGGAGTTTCTGCTAACTGTAAAAGAGCAGATGCAGTCACCTTTTGTAGCTGCTCAGTTGCAGTGAGGTAAGCTACAAAGACAGTTTATTGCCAGTGTAGTGGCACATCATCTTCCCAGAAAGCGATACAAGGTTTCCAGCTCTTCTCTGCATACAGGGCAAAGTGGATATGTTTGGATTTTCATAACACAAGTGTCTGTTAATTGCTACATAGGCCAACCAATAACTTATGGTTGCATGTATTCAGTGTCAACACATAGCAAGTGAGTTATCTGTCTGGGCCATGAAGCAACATCTTTGCCAGTCTGCATCCAGTCTGACACTGCCATAGTTTTAGATGTCTGTTTGCCCATGATAGAAACATCGTTCAAATCATTATTGTAGTTGACCCAACTGCTGGTTCAGGTCGTAAAAGTTCAAGACGAGCTGCATATTTGGCAAGATAGTCGGCTGTTTCATTTTTTGCCACATCAAGGTGGCCAGGAACCCAGATTAGTCTTAACACTATTGAACAGAGACACCGGTACTTCAGATCCACCGTTGTATATCTGCTACTGGCAGAATTGGGGGGGATTGTGTGCTCTCTTACCAATTGTTGTCTTGTGGGCATAGCCGAAAGAGAAAATGTCTGAGCATGTTGGCATCATTTTGAAGTGCTCACCAAGCTGTGTCTAGCCAAGAGTAGTCTGTAAATAAAAACGTAACTAAATGCATGATTACATGTGATGTCCATGCGTTAATGTACAGAAACATGTGCCTGTTTATTACCAGCTGCACAGTGATAGTGTGGCAGAGTGGGTTGTTTTCAATAGTGTTGACTGTCTGTTTGTGGCTTACTTTGTCAAGATGATAACTCTTGACCCGTTTGAGATATCATCATGAAATTTTTATGTGACAATTCTGCATTCTGACACACTGTGGCACATGGACGGTGATTCAACGTTTGATCAAGATTATACGTTGTATGTGTTATACTATGTGTGTGTGAAAAGTGTGAGTTTACACACACATTCGACATTGTTGTGTAACAGTTTTTCACACACTGTATAGCACATACAGTTGCACTCGGTTTGATCAGGTATTTGTGGTTTTCCAAATGAATGTCGTTTATAGCTTTACAGCAGCATGCAGAATATTACACAGCTGTTGTTTTATTAACCATGAGATGCATGCTGACGCCGTTGTTGACTATTTGTACTGATGTTGATTCTAGTGTAGCATTTCAACAGCCGACTATGCTGTCGTTGAGGTAGGTCTGTGCTGTGTTGTGCTAACTCTCACCCGCATATCTCACGGTTCACTCAGATGTTTGCTATAGTGCTTTACTGACTGGTGTTTGGAAATGGGATTTGATGATTTACATCGTTTTGTAGACTGTTAGCTTTTTGTCCGTTGCTTAATATCATTGACTTAGACAACGTGCACAGTGCACACTGCACAGTGTACTTATTACAGAAGTATATTTTGGGCACAGCACAATGTACGTATTTCATTATGAACATTTGTATGGCAGCTGTATTACAGTTGTGATGCTATAGCAGTTAGAGGGTTTTCAGGTGAGCTGTAATCTTTTACTAGCCTTGTCATCTGTGCTAACATAATAGTAAATGCATTACTGTACACACACTAACATTGATGTATGTTTGTCCCAAGCTTATGTGTAACACAGAGGCACAGCCACCGGCTGACATTTCAAGAAAGGGAAAATATTGCTGTACCAAAAATGGCACAGGGTCTTATCGCATCGTTGCTGTAGACGGCCAACAACGTTTGTCATTTCGTTAACTAAATCAAAAATGTAATATTTTAGGCCTGTGCCTGACTCACTGTCACCATCCTGTTAAAAATCCATGGAGCGTGAGCCAAGTGCTGGTCGTATTTTGTAAGGACATAGCAGTAAAATTTTTGACATCATTTTTCAGGTTTAAGTCGGTATTTTCTTGAATGAAAACTAGAGTAAAAAGTTCATTAATCGGTATGACTCTTTAATTCAGGACAAACATCCACACTGGTTAATACATGACTAAGAACTTGCTGCAAGCTACTAGTTATGTTACAATCAGTGTTGTTGTTATTATCCTTGTCATTAGTCATCACTGCTGTCAAACGTTCATACTACAGTGAATGCACTGTGTTCCAAAACAAAGTAGTACACCAGACTCGTGGCGATCACTTTGTCAATGTTTAACGGATTTTCAAAATTCTTTCGCTGCCAGAAAGAGGAGTGAGTAAATTTCCAACAAGACCCATGTAATATTTTCCACCGTACCTTCAGTGTGTTGCTGCACTACCTTGCGAAAGTTGGAAGTTCGAATTTGTGGTAATTTCCAAAAAAAATTGTGCCACATTTGACAAAACTGAAACACTTCTTGTCATGTGGCTGACTATTGTCACAATAGTTAATAGAAGTGTCCACCTTTTGCCCTCACACGAGTGCGAAGACATCCACGCCACTCATCAGTTGCATTGTCAATGATGGTCTGGTCAATGCCATGCCAAACATGCAGAAAACATTGCTTCAGTTCACAACACTTGTTTAGATAAAATAGTCTGCTGTTTACAAAGAATATTGATCAGGAACCGGATATTGAAAAAGTAAGTAAGTAAGCTAAATGCATTAAAATTGGGTGTATGTTCAGAAATTGATGCATGTTACATTTTTGTTTGCATTTTTTTCCAGATATGCCAAAATCGAACTTCTAACTTTAGCAAGATAGTGCGGCAACATACTGAAGGTATGGTGGGAAGTAGTGTGTGTAGGAAATTGACTTTTCCACAGCAGTGAAAGAATTTTGAAACTTTGTTAGGAATTAACAAAATTATCACCATGAGTTTGGTGTACAATTTAATTTTTTTGGGACACAGTGTATAGTGGTTGCCATTTTGCAAACAAGTCATTTACAGGACGAAGCATTGCAGCATTAATATGATGTAAATGTAATTGATACGTTATTTTTCTGCTTTGCTGGTTTTATGTGCATAAGTTGGATTTCACTTTAGCCATAATACGTCGGAAGTTTAATGTTCACCGTTCAATGTTTGTTACTTCATAAGTAGTTATGCATTTACGTATAGTTGAAGGTGTTTATTTTTTCACTTACAGTTGTTTATCTTCATGATTGATAACTTAACATTTTCTTAATCTCATGTCAAGATGTATGGCTACTGAAGTAACTTATAGATCAGAAAGTTGTGTAAACAATATAGCCAGCAGTCTCTGGATTTGTGGCGTCAATATAAGATACTGTGTGGCCACCTAGCCGGAAAACCTGGACAAGTCACAGAATAAATCTGAAAGTGGTCAGGGAATATAGTTTATTGCCTGTGGTGTGCTACCGTAAGTAGTGAACACAAACTAATGTTAATAATTGCATCAGTATTAACTCAAGAATATAGCTTTCACATTTATGATGGGTATATAAACATATCTGTTAGAAATGATGCATATGTTTTATTTGTATCAGTAATGCTACAGGGGTTTATACTATGTATAATCAACTTAAGTGTCTGGAGCAGTCGGGGAATTTGATGGGGACTGGACAGTGTCCAGCCTGAAGATAGCACTGATTATCTTGATGTTTTTGTCTCCACCAATAAACATAGCCCTCAGGCGTAATGATTTCTGCCTTGCCATCTGTACTGTTTGTTACCGATCGTGTGAACATGATATTTTGCAAATAATTAACCGATTTCGATGCAAATTGAAACGAGTGTTACACGGAGCAAGGACATGAAACGATCAACGTCAGGAGGTCAAAGGTCAAGGTCACAGAAGGCCAAAGTTAGATTTGAAGGCCTGGAAGGAGGCATCATTTAATGTTCCTGTTCGATGGAGTAGCTTTTGTAGTTCATGAATGAAGACTAAAGTATATTGTAAATACCTTAATAAATACATACTGGTACTATTTGGTAGTATGTAATCCAGTAATATGCATCCATGTGCAAAGTTGGCATGTGGTTTCCTATCGTTTGTTTGAACTGTAAGTAAAATAATATAGTGACAGTTTCTCAGTTAATATTGTAGCATTGAGATAATCTGCAACTTAAGGCTGAATTCACAATATTTATGGTCTTGACAGTGTCCCAAGGTAAAGTAGCTGCACTGAATAGGTGAGGTGGGAAACTAAAAATACCTGTTGATGGCCTATAGTCTTTGTAATAAGTGTGCCAAAAATGTTGTAGATGGACAGTTCTAATTCAGCTTGTCTTTGAATACGTTGTCACATTTTTTGAGACACAGTGTGTATGTCGGTGCATTCATTAAGTTCAGTGTCAATTCAGATTGAATTGTCATTCTCTCGTGGTGTTTCTGTGATAGTATGCTGCAGTAGTGTACTGTGTAGTTTAGTACATAGATGATGCACTTGATGTTTATTAATTTGTGATAGAGATCAGATGCTAAAAATTCTTATTAGAACTGTGCTATTTCATCTGCATTTATGCAGCAACAGAGGTTGAAGCAGATGGCATCAAGTTCTCCGGCAGCATCCAGCAACTCCACTGAAGCAGTTGTCAAGTCTTCGGCGTCAACACTAACGTCTCCCACACGACCTGACCAACTAGCAGCCAGCGTCAGTGGCAGCCTCCATTCTTCGCCACTCGGCGGCGACCTGTTTTCCGTGGCAGCGTCACAGACGACGTTTGGTGCAAATGCCAGTTCTCACGCAGCATTTAACAGCACCTCAACCCCAGTGGAACCACTGTTTGGCGCCGGCTCAACAGCACAGACAACAAGCGATGCAATGTTTGGCTCTAACACATTTGCACCATCATTTGGTGCTAATCCGGCCTTGTTTGCACCTGATCCTGTCTCAAATCCATTTGTTACCCCACCTCAGCCAGTCATCGTAATGCCGCAGGCAGCATGGGCCAGTCCTATGGGTAACCAAGGTTCGTAATTAATTAATTTTTTTAATAGTGTGATGCTGATTAAACTTACTATGTCTGACACTGATAACCGTATTAAATATGTATAATGTTGTATATGTTGCAATTCTCTTGAGTATTTATACTCGTAGGTATTATTGCATAGTTTTTAATATTCCTCCACAGCCTATGTGCAGCAGAGACTATTGTGTTTTAACTGTGTCCCACTGTATATGCCGATTTATCAACATCCTGTGCCAAGATGGACTCATTCGCATGGTGGGCGAGTCCATTACATGTGTGCACCAGCAGAGACATCATATGACTGCATGGTCTTAAACTCTCTAGTTTGCTCTAGAGTTAACTGCTTAGATGTCGACTATTGCTTGCTGGATGTCATAGCAGCATGGAACGAATGCTAAGTCTTTGACATGTTTTGAATGTTCTTGGTAAGCTCTTGTCACTGCTGTTGGTGAATGTGTATTTATGCGCATGATGTGTTGTGTGATGTGTAGGTGCAGTAACGAGTATATCACCTACTACACATGGAGCAGCCACAAACAGTGTTGATGCCAAGTTTGCCGCCGCATTTAGCAACACTCCTGCTACACAAAAGTCTGGTCAGTGCTGAATGACATTGTAAACATATGTCCTCCACTTGGTCTTTTTGGAGATAATGTAACGTGTTTACTGCACCATTACACACCAACCAGTGTTGGAGATAATCTCAGATCACAAGAAGTCTCGTTGGTAGGGTCTTTTTTACCATGGCTGTGATACTAGGAAACCAGACATACAACAACCAAGATGAAATAGCAAAACCCAAACATCTAAATGTAACAAAACCACACTAACCCTCTTACAACATCTAGCCAGGAAACAGATTGGGTTTATTCTAACAAATAGCCAAAGCTGCAGGTGTCTGCATGGTGCTTGTATACGACTTGGATGCATTACAGACATTATTCTGCTCTAGGTCAGATGCTATCAAGAGTGTATGGACTGCCTTTGAGAAGCATGTCTTGTGATTGTGTGTTCATATTGTAAATGTACATGTTTTTATCTACTGTATATAGTCTGTGTTTCTGTCTGTCTTGCTGCTTCTTTGGCGAATAAAGGTGTCCATTATTTTGTACAGTAGTTGTAATGCTGAACATATTTGCACTGTAATTCCTGCTGTAGCAGTTTTTTCATTGCTACTGTATAACAGAGATGCACAGAGGACAGCAGAACACACAGATCAGAGTGATAAATGATGTTGCTGCTTCCGCTATGTAGATATTTTTTATCTTTAGCACAAAATGAAATTGACATTTCCTTTTTGGCTCTAAAATAAATGAGAACATTTCAGTGTTGCTAAAATTGTGTGTTATCTGTGAACATCTGTAGAGGTGGGTGCAGGTATTGTGATCATGTGTGTGTGTGTCTGCAAGGTAACTTGAGAACACGTTCGTCAATGTCGACCAGACTTTGTAGGCATGGATGAGGGCTGACCATCTAGAAGTGATTAAATTTTGGTGTTGATCACAAGTCTGGAACATACTGCCGCCCAATCTTGGACTATGTTCAGGCAGTTGTGGAAGACATGTGAACTGTTTTTACCTGTGCCGAACAGAGATATTAAATCCAGGATCACTTTTTTTAAGATTGTGAGATTGGGCATTTTACAATATTTTCTAGCATCTGTCGTACGGGGATCGGTGGATTTTTTGCAGCTATGATGCACAGAGTTATGTCCATCTCTCGAACACTTTAATTTTTGGATGGAAACAACATTTGCAGGTTGTTCTTGCCAGAAACAAAAATGCTCCATTTTGCTGTTTTCGCTTCTAAGAAGTAAATTCTGTCAGTCTTTTCTGCTGTCTATATTAAAGATTGCTGCATCATTTCAGTGGCCAGTGACACAAAAAACAGTGCATCATTGCATTGTTTTCTGCATCATTTTGTTGTATCTGCTGTCAGGTTATGATGGTTACGTCGAAGTAATGAGGCCTAGTCCAGCATTACCACAAGGCAGCACTGGTATAGTCAACCAATCAAGCATGCAGCCTGACAGACTCATTCAGTCTGATCTTGATGGCAGTCTAGCTTTGCTTGCCGGCAATCTTAGCATTCGACCGGATGGCCAAATGAAAAAGTATGCTTTTTGGGTCATTCCATTTGAAATGAGCCACAGCCTTCCGGCTGAACATCTCCAAATTGCATAAAAATTTATCAGAGTGTTTGTGGATACAATTGTATGAATTCTGCAAAATTTTACTTAAATATTCCAGGTACTTTTTGAGTTATG
>Ga0209338_1000620_pt1 | contig 10955 bp, 11 predicted proteins | sample OlaalgELextract1_FD_187374 | JGI IMG/M metagenome (GOLD analysis project Ga0209338, IMG submission 187374) | Olavius algarvensis symbiont microbial communities from Tuscany, Italy - Type A ELBA extract 1 (SPAdes) (version 2) | ecosystem: Host-associated > Annelida > Digestive system >... | reverse complement strand
AGTTTTAGGGAACTAGGCCTATAAAAGGAGTGATTTTAGTAGTACTTATATCAAAAAAAGTCAAGTAGTATTTTATCTTATCATGCTGATATAATGAGAATTTTTACGTTTATGCGTCCACTCTATAGAATTATGGTTGAAGCTATGGCGGAATATGAGGAGTTGGCGCCCCGCTTTAAAGCGGCGATCCTGAATTGGATGAAAACCAGGAATCCGTTCTGGGCACTGCTGGGACTGGAGCTGCTGGAAATCAAAAAAGGCTGGGCCACGGTGCGGCTGCCGATTGAAGAGAAATTGACCAATGCCATCGGATTGGTCCACGGCGGCGCCATCTTTGCGGCGGCCGATTCGGCCGTGGGCATGGCGTTAGCCGGTATGATCGGCCGGGATGAAAATATTTCGACTTTGGAAATGAAAATAAATTACATGAAACCGGTCAAGCATGGGACGATTATCGCCGAAGCCAGGATCATTCACCGGGGAAGCCAAACGGCTATCGGGGATGTGGAAGTCAGGGATGAGGCGCATCAGCTTATTTCCAAGGGGTTGGCGACCTATGCGATCTATAAGAAGGATTTGACGGGGGGCAGTAGGAGGGGGGACAGTAAAAGTTCTGTCACTAGGGACTAAAGAAACAAAGTTTAGCGATGTGGGTTTCAGGTGTTCCGCCGCCGGACCGCCGGCCAAACAAATGGCCTGTTTAAATGAAAATGAAACTTTTAAAAAGCGAATATCGAATATCGAATAATGAATGTCGAATGTCGAAGGAATGTATTCTATCTATTCTATAAAAAGACTGAACGAAGCGATTCCACCCTTCGACATTCTGCGGTTCGATATTCGATATTCTGCGGTTCGCTTTAAATGTAGTTTCATTAGAGGTTTCAGGTGTCAGCCCCGTGGCCGGTCGCCGGTGTACAGGCTGATCGAGGACCGAAACATTGTTCATATCATATCGTAGGGTCGGCCACCGTGCCGACCGGTTTTTGGCGGGCACTGTGACCCGCCCTACATTATGAATAAAGTAGCGGATTTGATGTTTCACAAGAGTGCAGGTTTCAGTATTTGCCTCTTCAACACCCTGACACCCGAAACCCGACACCTGAAACCCATTAAGGGAGAATGATGGTGAACGCGAAAGAATTCAAAAACATTATTTATGACAAAGATGACGAGACCGGTGTCGTACTGGTTTCGATCAACCGGCCGGAAATAAAAAATGCCCTGTCCATCCTGGTTTTACTTGATCTATACCGGGCCGCGGAATTATTTGACGGCGACGATACCGCCCTGGCAATGATTGTCACGGGAGCCAATGCGGCCGACAATCATGACCCGACCCGGGAAGCCTTCAGCAGCGGCGGATATTTCAACCCGGCCGAACTGGAATCGCTGGATGAAAAAACCCGGGCCGAGTTCGATTTGACGGATATTGCCCAAAAAAAGCTGTGCCTCAAATTATGGCAGATAAATAAACCCATTATTGCGGCAATCAACGGTTTGGCCATCGGCGGATTTCTGGGAAGCCCTGGCCGCCCGCCAGGAAAAACGGGAAGCGGTATTTAAGGGAATTTGATGAAGTGGGAAGTCGGAATGCGGAAGTCGGAAAAAGATGGAAGTCGGAACTATTCAATACCGCCAATTATAGGTAGCGGAATTAATGATACGAAAAAATTCAATTAAACAATAGAAGAAGGATCAAGAGAATTGAGAAGATATTTTTCATACCATCACCACTTTTCGGGTGAAATAGAATAACCACTCAATATATGGCTTTGAGCTATAAGCTATGTGCTTTGAGGTTTCAGCTGTGCGAAGCACAAGGAGGAAAGTGATGACAGAAGCATTGATGGGGTACTTTAACAAGCAGCCGCGGTTGGGAACCCTCAGTACCGCCGACAAAGACGGCAAAGTCAACTCGGCTTATTTCGGATCGCCCCGCATGGTGGATGAAAAGAATATTTTTATGGGCCTGGGCAACAACCGGACTTTCGCCAATTTACAGGAAACTCCAAGTGCGATCTTTATGGTCATGGAGCCGGGCGAAAGCATCATGGATTGGAAGGGTGTCCGGATATACGTGAAAATGACCGAATGCCAGACCGCCGGGGAAAAGTTGGACAACCTCAAAGCCATGATCGCTGAAAAAGCAGGGGAGGGCGCCGCCAAGATGATGCACGCCGCGGTCACATTCGAGGTTGTGGAAATCAGGCCCCTGGCGGATTTCGGGCAGGGGTGGGAAAAATCCATATAAATTGCAGTGGCTTGTTGTCGGTTGTCCGTTGTCTACTCACCTCCTCGTCGCTGTAAAAAGGCGTTTTGGGTCTGTCTGACTACATCAGGAAGTTTTTGGTGTTGTGGCAGCGGTTTTTAACCGCGATTTACAATGATTGAAGTCCCCTTTTTCAACAACGGACAACAAGCAACGAACAACTGACTATCAGTACTAGCGACAAGCGCTGAATGTAACGACGGGAGCAAGTTTGAAGCAATACATTAAGCAAGTCATCCAGGTAAAGTTGATATGAAAATTAAATTGATACGCTGCACTGCTGCCGGGCTAAAACGGTGCTATAGACAGCCTATCCTCTTAATCGCACCGGTCTTTTTGTTGGCAATCGTTCCGGCACACGCCGACCTGACGGATTTGCCGGATACAATTGTCAGGATAAAGAAGGGAATTGTCGGTATCGGTACCATGCAGAAAACTCGGCGGCCGCCGGCCATATTAACCGGAACCGGATTTGTTGTGGCTGATGGACGACATGTGATGACCAATGCCCATACCATTCCAAAGGAGCTTAACGAGAAGAGAAAAGAATTTCTCGCGGTGTTCATAGGTCAGGGGCGTACCCCCGAGCTACGGGCGGCCCAGGTGGTCGCCGTAGATGAGCGCCACGACTTAGCCATCCTGAAATTTGGTGGTAAAGCCCTTTCTCCCTTGCGCCTCGCGAATGATGTCAATGGGGTTAGGGAAGGAGAATTGTATGCCTTCACCGGATATCCTCTCGGCGCGGTTCTCGGTCTTTACGCGGCGACCAACCGGGGAATAATTTCCGCCGTCACCCCCATCATTATACCAATGGCCCATGGTCAGAGAATTAGCTCTGGTATGATCAAGTACCTTGAGAAGCCGTTTATTGTCTTTCAACTGGATGCAACGGCCTACCCCGGTAACAGCGGCAGCCCGCTTTATGACACTGCCACCGGCTGGGTCATCGGCATCATAAATATGGTTTTCGTCAAAGGTATAAAGGAGAATGCAATCACCAACCCCAGCGGAATCACTTACGCCATTCCCGTCAGCCACGCTCGGAAATTGCTGGAAAGTAGTGGGTTAAAGCCATAAGGCCGGGTGGCAGGCAATATAAAGTCGCGACCACATTGCATAACGGTGGATAGATGTATTCGAAATTTTCCCGGCGCTGCTGGTGATCGCTGACGATTATGTTTCTCTAACCCAACTTTCGGCATCCGCTAGTTCAGAGAAAACCTTAAACGTTTGCGGCAAATCTGCAGCGATTTTGACAAATGACTCCGCCAACCTTGCTTGCAAATCAGATTCGACAACAATCGCGGTTTTGTTTATTCTTGCATTCTCGGGATAGTTCTCTTTGACGATGCTTTTCAGCCTGGCTAATTCATCATACGATAAATTTTCGGGGCCCTCACGGAAAACCCAGATTCTATTTTGCTCGGGAATCCCTTCCACGTAGAATAACCTGGCAACGCCTTTCTGAATTTCTCTGAAAGTTAACCCTTTTTCCGGTTCAATTAAAATGTAATCTTTTTTTATGGTTATTTCGGGTGACATTTATCGATGATATCGTTGGGGTTTATGTGGTTGTGCCGACTCTGGTTGGGGTTATTTTTGAAATTTATATAGTAAATAACATCCGGCAGCTCAGAAAGTCAATAACATGACCCTATTTTCGTTTAAAATACTTGACTTCAGATACCTCCAAGGGCAGGTCTCCCAGTTTCATATCTAATAAAAAAACTTGACAACCCAAGCACCATCGAATAAATAAAGGCTAAGTGACAGACCGACCGGTCTGTCTTGATCTATATTAAGGAACTATGGATTGAACCTGAAAGACACGATCATCCACGAATCCCTGAAGCTCTTCTCTCTGAATGGGTTTTTGAGCACATCCATTCAGGATATTCTATCGGCTGCCAACACCTCCAAGGGCGGCTTCTACAATCATTTTTCAAGCAAGGAAGACCTTTTTTTTCAGGTCCTGGATGAAGCCCGCAAAATCTGGCGCGATCGAAATCTGCAGGGCCTGGATGAGATCGACCTCCCCCTGGATAAACTCATCCGGCTACTCGAAAATTATAAGGATCGCTACCTGCTGGACGCCGAAAATTTTCCCGGCGGCTGTATCTTCATTATGTTTGCGGTGGAACTGGGCGACTCCCGGCCACACCTGTCCCGGGAAGTTCAGAAAGGCTTTACAGGCTTAAAGTCAATGCTTGAACGAATATTGGAAAACGGACAATCGGTCCCCCCGGAGTACAACGGCCTGAATTGCGGCACCATAACGGAAATAATATTTAACGGTATGCTCGGGGCCTCCGTCAATTACAGCCTGGATAAGTCTTATGAGGCTCTGAATCAATCAATCAATTCCCTGATCGATTATATCGACAAACTCAAAAGTTAAATGCGGTTTTTTTTACGTAAGTCCAATATACCATTACCAAACCATTAAGCAAAAGGAGGAGATTAGAATGATTGATTTTACATTTACCGAAGAACAGGAAATGTTTCGCAAAGCCGCCAGAGAAGTTGCCGAGAACCTGATTGCACCCAAAGTGGCTGAGATGGAAGAAACCGGGGAAGTCAGTGACGATGTGGTCAAGGCTCTGGCCGAGGCGGAAATGATGGCCATCACCATCCCGGAAGAATACGGCGGACTGGGATTGGGATACACCGAACGCATGATTGCCGTCGAGGAGATCAGCCGGGTCTCGGTGGCCACCGCCATGATGCTCCAGGTGTTTGCCCTGGGCATCGAGCCCATCGTGAAATTCGGCAGCGAAGCGCTGAAAAAGAAATACCTGCCGGGTATGGCTTCCGGCGAAATTTTGTCCACGACCGCTGTCACTGAGGCCACCGGCGGCTCCGATCCTACAGGTATTCGCTCATCCTATAAGAAAGACGGCGATGATTTTATCCTGAACGGCCGCAAATGCTTCATCACCAACTCCCATATTGCCCATACGATTACGGTTCTGGCCAAAGACGAAGACAATCCCAAGGCCTTTTGTGCTTTTGTACTGGACAAGGACATGGAGGGCTGGAAGGCCACCCACAAGGAGCACAAGGTCGGTATGCGGGGCTGCAATACCGGCGAGCTGGCGTTTGAAAATTGTCGGGTGCCCGCCTCGCAGATCCTGGGCGAAGAGGGCAAGGGATTGCGGGTCACCATGGCGGCCATCGGCGATGTCGGCCGGGGCGGCATGGTCGGCGTGGCTCTGGGACTCCAGGCCGCCTGCCTGGAAGAATCGATTAAGTTTGCCAACGAAAGAATTTTGTACGGCAAACCGATTGCGGCGCTGCAGGGCATTCAAAATAAGCTGGCGGAACTGAAAATCGACCTGGAAGCCGGCAAACTGCTGGGCTACCGGGCGGTTGCCATGCAGGACAAGGGCCAGCGCTCCAGCAACGAATTTGCCGTGGCCAAGTATTACACCACTGAAGCTTGCCAGAAAGCCGCCAAAATCGCAGTGGATATTCACGGCGGATACGGCTGTATGGAAGAATATGCGGTTTCACGCTATTTGCGTGATTCATACGTGGTGGGGCCGTCGGCCGGCACTTCCGACATTATGAAGGTTATTATTGGTCGTTGGGTACTCTCCTAGAATTAGTCAGGGGATTGGGAATAAACCAATCCGTTTGAGAATCAGCTATATTCAAAATCCGAAAAACGAAATTCGAAATTCGAAACAAATTCTAAAATCGAAGGTTCAAATGTTCAAAACATCAGAGGGTTATATGTCGTCGTTAGGTGAGTTTTGAATTTTTAATTTTTGTCATTCGATATTGTTTCGGATTTCGATATTCGGATTTCGAAATTATTGCCCTGCGAAGTGGTCAATAACCATACTTAGCTAAAATAGTTAACTTTTGAGGAATTGCAGCATGCTCAACATAATAGTCTGTGTCAAGGCCGTGCCGGATCCCAAGGAAGCCTGCAATATTAAAATCGATCCGGCGACCAAAACCCTTTTGCGGTGTGATGTTCCGATGGTGGTGAATCCGTTGGACAAAAATGCCATGGAGGCCGCGCTGCAATTAAAAGAAAAGCGCGATGCCCATATCACCGTGCTCAGCATGGGCCCGCCTGAAGCCGGCAACATCGTTAAAGAATGCCTCGCACTGGGCGCCGACCAGGGGTTTCTGCTGAGCGACCCCGCTTTCGGGGGGGCCGACGCCTACGCCACAGCGTTCACCCTGGCGAAGGGTATAGAAAAAATCGGCGCTATCGATGTGATATTTTGCGGCATGGCCAGCAGTGACGGTGCCACCGAGTGGGTCGGCCCCGAAATGGCCATGTTTCTGGATCTGCCGGTGGTGACCATGGTTCAGGAAATCGTCGAGTGTGACGGACCGGTCTGGCGGGTCAAGGCCAGTGTCGAACACGGCTACCGCTTGATGCAGGTTCAGCTTCCGGCTGTGTTTACAGTAACCCGGGATCTGAATACACCCCGCACGCTCAGTTTTTCGGGAATCATCAAAGCCCGTAAAAAGGAGATCAGCCAAATGGGCAGCGATGAACTCGGGGTGTCGGCTGAGTCGCTGGGGCTAAAAGGATCACCGACCATTGTCTCTGGACTCAGTCCCCAGGAAGAAAATAAACGGCAGGCCGAAATTATCGACGGCTCCCGCGATGAGAAAGCCGATTTACTGGTGCAAAAACTGGTGGATGCGGGAGTTTTGTGAATCATTTTGGATTTGGGATTTTAGATTTTGGATTTAAGGTTCGCCTGCGGCGGTGCGGTGAATCATTTTGGATTTGGGATTTTAGATTTCGGATTTAAGGTTCGCCTGCGGCGGCGCCGTGAATAATTTTGGATTTGGGATCTCGGATTTTGGATTTAAGGTCCGCCTGCGGCGGTGCTGTTTTAATAAAATCGATAGAGCGAAGCGATGCATTAAATCCGCAATCCGCAATCCAAAATCTAAAATTGGCACAATCCGAAATCTAAAATTGGTAATTTGTGTTTTATTCACCTTAAAGCACGAAAGGTTCAATAATTATGAGACAAGAACACAGAGCTGTCTGGGTCATTGCTGAGCAGATTGACTGCAACCTTCAGGCCGTATCGCTGCAATTGATCGGCCGGGCCCGCAAATTGGCAGATCAACTCGGCAGTCGCGTGGAAGCAATCCTGCTGGGCGACAACATCGAGCGGCAATCCCGCCAGTTGATCGCGGCCGGGGCCGACAGGGTTTATCTGGGTAATGCGCCGGAGCTGGAAATGTATCAGCCGGAGCTGTACACCGAGATCGTCGTTAAGCTTGCCGCCGAGCACCTGCCGGAGATCATCCTCATTGGTTCAAGCGATATGGGCCGGGAATTGGCACCGCTGGTGGCCGCACGGCTGAAGACGGGGTTGACCGCCCATTGCATCGATCTGGTGCTGGACCAGAACATGATATTGGAACAACGGATCCCGGCTTACGGCGGGCTGCTATCGATTGTATGCCCCGAAAAACGACCCCAGATGGCCACGGTTACCAAAGGCGTTTTTCCCACCCCCGAGTTGGATGAATCCCTCAGCGGTGAGACGGTCTTGATTGATTTGCCGAGCGGGCTTCCCGGCCGCGTCAAAACCCTCGAAATCGTGCGCGATGAACCGGAGGGCGTACCCCTTGAAACGGCTCCGACCATCGTGGCCGGCGGTGCCGGGGCCGGTGATCGGGATGGTTGGAACGATATCTCCGAATTGGCCGCCACCCTCAGGGCCGCCCTGGGGTCGACCCGGCCGGCGGTGGATGAAGGCTGGACTGAACTGGAAACCATGATCGGGCAGAGCGGAAAAATGGTCAGCCCGGAAGTCTATATCGGTGTGGGGCTGTCCGGTGAACAGCAGCACATGGTCGGAATCGTCGGCGCCCGGATCATGATTGCCATCAACAATGATGAGAAATCCCCGATCTTCGATCAGGTGGATTTGGGCATCGTCGATGACTGCCGGGAGTTTGTGCCGGAGTTTATAAAAAAAATAAAGGAATACCAGGAGAAGCAGGTGACGTGTTAGCAGAGAATTTAAGCACTTATTGAAACCAGGTAGATATTTTATGGTTGAAGTAACCGAACATATTGATATTTTAGAGGTGTCAGGTGTCAGGTGTCAGGGCACAGCCCAGCGGCTGGCCATAAAAAGGCCGGTCAATTCGAAAAAGAAACTTTGAAAAAGCGAATATCGACTATCGAATAATGAATGTCGAATGTCGAAGGAATGTATTCTGTCTATTTTATAAAAAGACTGAGCGAAGCCTCCGGCTCGCAGAGATTGCAGCGCCTACGCCTCGGAAAGCGATTCCACCCTTCGACATTCGATATTCGATATTCTGCGGTACCCGGTTCGTTTTTAAACATTTGAAGTTTCATACAAGACATTATCGGTGCTTGAACCTGACACCCGAAACCTGACACCTGAAACCAAAATCTATAAACTACGCAACCGTAAGATACCAGTTTTCACAATTTATCATCGCAAATGTTATGTTTATTCTACTAACATCCGGCTTGTCCGGATAAGGAGGCAAAAATGGCAAATGTAAAAGAAATCGATCAGGCATTAAACAAGTACGTCCGGCCCCTCACATTTCCGCTGGCAATCAAAATGGTGAAGTCGGAAGATGAAATACCGGAAAAAACCCGGCGGCCTTTCCAGCAATTGAAAAAAAAGGTCGCCATTTGCCAGGGCATCGGCATGGCGCGCAAATTGGGTTGGGCGATCGCCATGGGCAAAGAGGACATGCAATGTTCTCTGGGGGCGGCACCCTTCGGGTTTTTCAAGAATATCGATTTTTGGAGCGAAGGCAATATCGCCGGCGGCATGTTTACAGCCTCCAAGGAAATCGGCAAGAAAGAAGAGGACCTCATCGATCGCTTTGAATATGGTCTTTACAGTCATATCCTGGTTGCCCCACTGAACCGGGCGGCTTTTGAACCGGATCTGTACATGATGTATGGGAATCCGGCCCAGGTTATGCGACTCATTCAGGGCGCCCTTTACAGTGAAGGGGGTGCCATTACATCGTCAGCCATGGGCAGGCTGGGCTGCGCCTCCATCATTACGGTGATGACCAACGATGAATGCCGCTATGTCGTACCCGGCAACGGCGACCGGGTGTTCGGCATGACCCAGGACTGGGAGATGGCGTTCATGGCCCCGGCCTCGAAAATGGACACGATCCTGGAGGGATTGGCCAGCACCCACAAAACCGGCGTGCGCTATCCCATCACCAGCTTTTTCAACTTTGAAGCGACATTTCCACCGGCCTATCAGGAACAGATGAAAATCTGGCAGGAAGAGGGAGAGATATAGATGAGTGCCTTAGCCGGAGGGCAGCGCATATCCGCGGCCTTTAAACAGACCTTCAGCGATCATAAACCCGAGATTGACCGGATCCCGTCTTATCTCATCACCGGCCAGTACAATACGCAGCTGATCGATGCGTCCATCAGGGAGTGGCTGCTGGATCCCAAGATTTTTGCCAAGGCCCAGATAGCGTCGTATGAACGCTACCGGCCGGATATTCAGCTGATGATGTGGGATCTGTTGACCGATGCCGAAGCGATCGGCAATGAGCTCAAATTCCCCGAGGACAGCCTGTGCATTTCCACCAAGACGGCCCTGGAAGACAAAGGCAAACTCAACAGCCTCCAAATTCCGGATCCGACCAAAGACGGGCGCCTGCCCGGCTACCTGGAAGCCGTGGTTGAAACCAAAAAGGCCATCACCGATGGAATCGTATCGGCGGTGATCGCGGGACCCTGGACCATCGCCATCGCCCTGCGGGGGGCAACGGAATTGATCCGGGATGCATTGAAAGATCCGGATTATGTCCACGAGTTGATGCAATTTTGCACCCGGCAGTCGATCAGCTTCGCCGAAGCGATTATCCCCCTGGGAGTGGGGCTGGGGTATTCGGAAGCCCCGGCCTCCAATAGTCTGATCTCACCTAAAATGTATCGAACATTCGTCTTTCCTTATCACAAGCAGATCGTGGATCACTTCAAGGCCCGGAAAGTCGGCCTGGGACTTCATATCTGCGGCTATGCCGACCCGATATTGGAGGATATGGTCAATACCGGTGTGACCAATATCAGCATCGATGCCCCGACGGATATTGCCAAAGCCGTGGCGGCCACCCGGGGCAAGGCGGTCCTGATCGGCAATCTGGATACCAATCTTTTCTACGGCGGCAGCCGGGAAGAGATGAAGGCTGCCGTTCAACACTGCATCGATAACGCGCCGGCGGACAGTGGCTACATTCTGTCATCCGGCTGCGAAGTACCGGCGATTGCCCCGCTGGAAAAGGTTGACTGGTTTTATGAATACGTCGATGAACTCGGCCGCTACGATGGCAGGCAGGGCGTTGGTTGACGACATCGGAGGTTGCTGGTGTCAGGTGTCAGGTGTCGGGGAAACAAGGTTCAAAATCCTGACACCTCTTGTGAAACATTGGAATGACGAATGAAGAATGTCGATTGACGAATGATGGATTCGCTTCGCTCAGTCATTTTAAATAGGCAGAAGACATTATTCGACGTTCGATGTTGGACGTTCGATGTTCGACGTTCGCGTGAGTCGCAGGCACACTGCGCTCAGTCTTAATATACAAACGGTGCGGTTCAAATGAACCTAATCCTACCTGTGCGGGTCCGTTCCCGTACAGAAATCGCTGCTCGAACTTGCATCGCGGG
>Ga0209338_1000619_pt1 | contig 10966 bp, 4 predicted proteins | sample OlaalgELextract1_FD_187374 | JGI IMG/M metagenome (GOLD analysis project Ga0209338, IMG submission 187374) | Olavius algarvensis symbiont microbial communities from Tuscany, Italy - Type A ELBA extract 1 (SPAdes) (version 2) | ecosystem: Host-associated > Annelida > Digestive system >... | reverse complement strand
TTTTTCGTACCCCTGCATCCGTCGCCCCCATTAACGTTTGGTATGGGAAAACTAGAATGGTGTGGCTACCCGACTTTGAAAAAAGTTCGAGGCGGGGCCTATTTAGCCGTTTCGGCACAATACCAGCGTGCGACAGACAGACAGACATCTTACCACAACATAGTCTGTGCTATGCATAGCATCGCGTGGTGACAACCATAATGCAAATGCAAAAGAATGAAAGTAGTGAAGCTTGTGTAAGAAAGGGTGGTTCCACCAAGTTTGAGACCCTTCCCGACGAGGGAATTAGCCGGTAAGATTAACCTATTGTGTGAACGCTATATTTAGCAAATGCCTAAGTTGGAGGCAAGAGCTAAAGCAAGTTTAGTATGATTACTATGCTATACACTGTCCAAAAGGTAAGATAACACTTTTTACTCCAGGCCAGCTAAAGACAACTCTGGCCTACTAGGCTACTACCCATAACACTTGTCTTGATATAGCCTACACTACTAATTAAAGTTGGCACCAATGTTCGCTTCATGAAAAGGCTAGCGTGTTTTACTGTGGAAATGGCATCTTGCTGAATTCATTCAAATTAAGCATGCATAAGCCCCTAAAATTGTTGGGGGCCAACAGAGCTCTTAAGGGGCTAAAGCCCCCCCCCCGTAGAACTGGGCCTGCAGATCAGTGCGCCACAGATAGCAGATAGACAGACAGACAGTCTGAGACAGTGGGGAATGCCGTCTCAACACTCAACAGCATTTAGTGTTTAACGCTCGTTAAAAATCTTATTGCATCAAACCACAAGTGTAGAGCCCTGAGCCGACACTGACAGTGTGTGATCGGCGGCGACTCGCCGGGTGTTTTGGGTCAGCGGTGGTGGCGCGTCTGCGGGCTCAAATTGGCTGCATCCTGCGGCGTCATGTCATGTGTAAACTAACACCCAATGTTGGCATCCTATTTTCTGATATTAACTTATCCCAGGTAACTTCAAATAAATATGCAGACACTGCTGATCATACAAAGGTAAAGGTACTCCGATATTCGACTCGAGCGTTGGGGCTGCAGGTTATTCCACAGTATCTTGTCAGTCAGTCACCTGTGGCACTGGCCGAGCTGACTGCCTACAGAGAATAGAGATTGGGATCAGCTCCTGACTTAAGTCATAAACCCGGCGGTAGGTTGCCATTACTTTCCACCAGGCCCGTGGTTACCTTCCCAGCCGCAGAGCATCGCCGCCGTTAGCCAGTACCAAATTATAGTTAGGCCTATTCTGCATGGCATACTCACACTATCTTGAACTTGTCTTAACACACTGGCGATAAAACATGTGTTGACTGCAGCTGAAACTATACATTTAGGCTATCTTTACTTGTGGCATTTCTGACCTGAGACAGACACATCAACAACAGACAGTTCAGTTTAGACAAATAGTGGAGACGGCTAATGAGTACAAACACCAAGGCTACATCAGCTAAGATTACAAATCGTCCAGGTAGGCTATATACACTGTGTTCCAAAAAATGTGACCACGTTGTTGACGATAAGTTGAAGTAGATCTGTCCGTTTATAAAGATTTTTGGCAGACTTGTTACCAAGAGTATAGGCCATCGATAGGTATTTTAGTTTTCCACCTCACCTATCTAGTGCAGCTACTTTACCTTGGGAAACTGTCTAGACCTAAATATCATGAATTTAGCCTTGAATTGCTGATTTTCCCAATGCTACAATACTAGCATATTTACTGCAAAACTGTCACCATATTATTTTGCTTACTTATTATACAACTTACGGTTTATAATAGAACAATAACTAGATTTATTGCAGACGAAAAGCTTGTTTATCAGCAAGTGAGACGGGAGATGCGACTGGCTTCAGACAACAGCTGAGCATGACGTCATTTGAAGCATGCGAGCTAAAGATCACGGTGAATTATCCTGTGCACATTTGAGTGGAAAAATGGCAGTTTCATGTAAAATATCACGAGCTGATCGATGCCTTTTGGATTGTCCTCCTGACTGAGCATGAGCTCCTCCACTGCTACCCGATGTACGCAGTCTACTGCTGCCTGGTACCCGGACAATTGTACCCGTCTTGCGGATTCTCTTCAGCAGACTGTCTATGCTTCCAAGTTTCCAACCCTTGTGGGGCAATTCACTCAACAGTCTCCATGCAGCATACTGCATTGACAGATAGAGATATTTAATCAGAATTGCATCTTCCTGTGAAATTTTCATGATTTTGTTTATTTTTTTAAATATCTAGGTCTTGACGTTTTCCCAAGGTAAAGTAGGTGCAATAAATAGTCGAGGTGGGAGAATAAAAACACCTGTCGATGTCCTATACTCTTGGTAATAAGTGTGCCAAAAATCTTTGTAAACGGACAGTTCTTGTTTAAATTATCATCGTAAATGTGGTCACGTTTTTTTGGAACACAGTTTATATATACAATACATAGCCTATACAAGTAAGCAGCCAATAAACGTACTTACTTTGTTTACTTACTTACTAAGTTACTTACTTACTTAAAGAGACCGTTACCAAACACTGATCGTCTAGTGGTTGACCGTCCCGCAATTTCAGCTGCAATCGCTGAAATGTCGAGCATGTCCAGCGCTTCGTGGTCGATGTGGCAGACAACTACAGAATTCAGACGCTGCTGTGTTATCATTCTGCACAGCCATGTTAGTCGCCCCAGGCAGCTAAATGAACGTTCGACGAAACCGGACACAACATCAACAAGCCATTCGACTTCAAGAAACAGTGTTCTTACTTCAGGCTTCATCGCTTGCATCATGACCTTTGCTTCGTGAAGCGTTTTTAGGCGAACGTTACTACGTTACGTTCGCCTTATGTCGCAGTAAATCCGTCTGTCGTCTCTCTGTGACGTCCTTGCACCCTACCCAGAGATATGAACTTTTCATAAATATTTTAGCTCCATCTAATAGCTTACAGACTCGGACAGTTTGTGTTAAAATTTTTAGAAAAAAATCATAGGACTAAACGTATCATCAAACTTTTCTCACTATCTGGTAGCCACGCAATTCAAAGGCGTCTGGGCGAGCGTTGTGCTCCCCCAGGAGGGTCCACAGAGGAGCCCTGGCCGAAAACGGGTTTTGGTACATTTTGAGCTTGAAAGAACCATGTGGTGACAACAAATGTAGTATATTCATCGTCGGTGGGTGACTGACTGAAGTGATATGCAAGTAAAGATTAAGGACCAATCGTAATTCTTTTTATCGACCACTGTGTATAATGTTGATTTTGGTGCAACTGTTTGACATTCTTCATTCTCATACCTTCATAGACAGTCAATATCATCCAGTGAGGACAGTAAAACAGTCTGTTTGGATTAATAATACTCGATTAAACTCCTTCGATTGTCACAATGTAAACGCTTGAAATTCAAGTGTAAAGCTCAGCAGTTTTAACTACAACTATCAACTATGAACAACTGTCAGTACTCGATCACTGATAACTGTAACTCAGTAACTCAAACTATTCAGTCTTAGCTTTTTGCGCTTTGCAAATGCCATTCTTTCATTGAGCACTTTATTTCTAACAGTTGTCCAGTCATGTGAGACTGATGGATTATCTCTCTTGAACTGCAGAATATCTGCTTTGCCAGGTAGGCCACGGTCACGAACTCCAGATATCCAGTCGTCAAAATAGGTAAGAACCGCATCAGTTTCTGCAGCCGCCCATCTTGTGAACTTGCGTTGCTGACGTGCTGGATGACCATGACTGCTGACGGACAGACACGGTGCATGATCCGCTGCTGACGGACAGACAGGGGTGCATGCTCTACACAAACATTATTCACATCAATGATCACAAAGTCGACGTCTTTTAGTTTTCATTTATATTTAACATGTCATCAGTGGCAGACTCATATTTAGGCCCATAATAATGACGATGGTGCATTTCACTCAAAAGTGGATCGTTCTGTTAATCATTCCATGTCAAAAAATATGACGACTTTGAAATGACGTTAAGAAGTCTCTCAAGGTCACTGGAAATGATGCCGTTTGACAGAGCACATCTGAGTTCCTATTACTCTTCCATTGTAACTATATCTCTATCTTGTACCGTTTTCAAGATACAGCAACTTATTGGCTAAAAATCGCAAAGGTTTCATATCCTCCTTCCATTTGACCCCCTACAACTATGGGGCTCATGTTTGGTACTGGGAAACAAGAAATGCAGGGCTACTATCTGGCATGATCATAGGTTCAGCCGTTTCAACACAATACCAGCGTGTGACAGATGGACAGACAGACAGACTTGCTGTAGCTAATATGTGCATCAGCTTTGCTGTGCTGGCTGGCGCACGTAAAACGAAATACTGACAGACATATGGATCTATAAATATAATGCACTGGTACAACTGGATTAAACTTAAATGTAGGTGTCATTATAGTGCACAAAAATTCAGCTATCTGTTAATATTCAATTTACGGTTGAAACATTGTTTAACAACATTAAATACTGTGATGCGGACTATCATCGTTGTTGTTTCGTCTCTCTTCAGTCAAATATACTTAACAGCATAACACTCAATTCCACATGTCAAGACTAAATTCACAGAAAATCACAGACAAAGGCAGTAAAGTGCAATATATTGGCGTTTTGAAACCAAAACTAACATTTCATTACAACGCAGGTTATGGATTGCTAAAGTGACAAAACAACACGTGACTCACGTTGACTCCATGTCGTCTGCACTGGCACTTCCACCTAACAATTAACAAGTAGACAGCAGTACAGTGGTCTCACCAGATTATCATCACACACATTACACATGACACAAACATCCGGCCGACGTGGAAGAGTATGATGCCTGGGATTTCCAACACTGCAAGCAAAATTTCATCATTTTCAGACACATTTTGCTGATTGAATTTTGGGGGAACAAAGACAAATTTTGAAAATATGTTGCACAGTTTTGTGTATATTGATACACAGAACATGTGTGTCGACTTTCATGCGAATTAGCCAAAAACTGTAGGAGGAGTAGCGAAAGTCTGACACACACACACACACACACACACACATCCAAACAGAATTCACCCTCACCAAAAGCTCCGTATAGCTATGCTCTAGCGGAGCTAAACAAGAACTTAGCTATTGCAAAAAGATCGCGCGTCGGCTGCGCACACAATACGTCGAAGGCATCCCCGTGACCTTGAAATCTGGGTTAAGGGTCACTGGAAACGGAACCACTGGGAAAATCATACACGACACTATTAGTCGAGTTATTTGATGTTGAATATTATCGTGACCTTGACATTTGGGTTAGAGGTCACTCAAGATCATTGGTACCATTTGAAAGCGTGATTACGGTTTCCTATTCGCCTTCCATAATAACCGGTATGGCTATATCTGTAGACATTTTGGAGATATTCAACATCAAAGAATGATCTGACCTAGAATGTTGGATTTGGGGTAGTTCAAGATTATTGAAAAATGGCGCAGTTTGATAAACCATGTATTACTTTCTATGGGTTTGCCATTGTAACTATAGCTCTATCTTGTACCGTTTTCCAGTTATTTGACATTGAATAATATTGTGACCTTGAAATCGGGGTTAGAGGTCACTCAAGATCATTGAAACTGGTGCCATTCAAAGCTTCTATAGTAACAATGGCACTCTCTTATATTGTCAGCAAGATATAGCGACTTATTGGTAGAAAATCGTGAATTTTTTTATACCCCACCTGTATTTAGCGCCCCCACAGGGGGTGAACCCGTCGGAATTTTGTGAAAATGTTTGCTGCTGGTAAAAGTAGAATGATTGGGCTACCGTATGGTGAAAAGACTGTGATAAAATGTTAAGCCGCTTTCATCTGATACCGGAGCATTACGGACAGACAGACAGAATTGCTAGGCCTATATCAATATTGCGACTCAGTGTGCTGACACGTGATAAAAAATAACTTAGTGCGCTTTATCTCATAATTTACTGTGCGATAATCACAATTTTCCAAATTTTCATACCAAATCCAGCAGAAGATGTTTTCACCAAAACAGACTTGCGTGCTGCACATACACGACGACGTTTGTGCTCCGTGTGAACCGCTTTTGGACTTTCTTCATCTGCATCCAGTTATTGCATATCAAACAGTTTTATTCAAACCACTGTAATCTCAATCAACATACCTTCAAGTGCTTTAAAACCGGGAAGGGTATCCTGTCTGTAAGGTTCACTCTTGGGAGACCTGGAGTACTCTGGAAAACTATGCCGGTTAAACACAAGAACTTAGCTGTCGCTAACAAATCACTTGACGCTGCCACATCATTCCAGGTCGAAAAATAAGATGGTTTTAGATTTACCAATGCGTACAATAATACTAAATTTTGATCTGTTGTTGAAAAAAGTTTGATGATATGTTTAGCCGTTTTGACACAATACTGGCATGTGACAGACGGACAGACAGACAGACAGACATCTCTCAACAGCATAGTCCGCGCTATGCATGTGTTGCGCGGTAAAAACGAAGTTGTTGTTGTTGTTTTACTGTAACCTCCATCAACTAAACTGAAAAAAAACTTTTAAAATGAAACAAAATAATCTTAACAATGAACAACTGCATTCAAACTGACATCTAATCTAATCTGCAGGTAAGCATAGTATGCCCACCTGCTGCAGCTGAGGATGATGAAACCGATCCAGACAAGAGAGGTGTTTCACCAGTAAGAGAGTTAAGAGTGACATCAGCAGCATCATAGTTTCTTTTGTCTATGACCAGTTGCACAGCATACAAACATACAACAACAGTAACTAGAAATTTGAAAGCATCTGCGATTGGACCACATCAGCCGCGACCCGTACGCAAAGCTACCATGCTAACAAGTTTTTTTGACTTGGTGCCCATAGACAAGACATACACTGTGACGTTTCTATGAAGCCGGAAGTGAACTACCTACTGCGGTGTGTGTTGATTTGTTGCTCTTGGTGGAATTCTTGATCCACTTTTAGACACTATGTGTACTATATGTGCTATTTATAGAAACAGCTGAATGGTTCGATGTCCTAGTTCTGAGTGTGCTAGTTATTTTTTTGTCAGTCTAGGCTACCGTGGAAAGTTCTCCATAGTCTGGAAGACAGCAGAAGGTTCGTTGTAATATATAAGGAAAGGTTTTTCCCCTGATCGCGCTTTTTCTGGTGATTTGGCCGACTGAGCAACGTACGACGTAAGTAACGTTATACGTGTCATCTTACCTCGTGTGTCCAGTTAATCTTTCTCAGTGTGGGAGATTGCTAGATTGGTTAGCAAATTCACTGCGAGTGAATTGTTAGTAGCTCTTTCTGGCAGTGTAGCGGACTGAGCACATGTGAGTACACATTAGTGTATGATATATGTTGACAGAGGTCACCTAAGGGGATTTGTGGGTTTAAACTTAATGTTTTCTCCCATGTGTGCAGGTCTAGGCAATCTTACTTAGTGTAGTGGATTGATAGACCAGGTGGTAAATTCACTGTGTGAATTGTGGCTCTGTCTGGAAGTATCCAGCGAGTAGAGCGGGGTGTGTGCAGATTTTCACTGTAAGTCAAATCTAGGGTCTTAGCAGTCCTTATCTACTACAAGAGATTGTAAGACTGTCGTAGTAGTCTGTTGCTGATCCTATTGTGGATAAACAGACTGTAAAGAGAACTTCTAGGTGTGCTAGATTTGTCTCTTGTGTTAGTAGTCGTTGCGAAAACCACTTTGAGTGTATTTGGACCTATCTTACCTAGTTTTAGAAATTTCTTTTGTGTTATCATGGCTGACATTGTATGTTCAGACGATTATTTTGTTGGGATCCGTGCATTTCACTTACGGTATAATATACATTTATTTTGAAATTTCTGATATTCTTGATTCTTAAATTTCACATTAGCAGTTTTAGCATCTCATCATCATCCTCGTCGTCACATAAATGTTGAAAACTACAAGCTTTCGCTATCGCAAAGCAAACCACATGAAACATATTCATAGATTTTTGACATAAAACTTGCAATGACTGTTGTAGTGGATGATAACCCAATTAAAGCAACCTACATTACAGTGACAAAGAATTCGTGTTAGTACTACAAAATCTGCTAACAACTACACATTCCTAGTAACATACTTCATAGACATTTATACCTGCTGCAGCACGTGAGTGTGATGTTGCACATCCGGAATGTGTATGAGCAACTCTGTCAACTTCTGCCATCTGCCTTCCTTCATCTGCAGTATCACATTACCCATGTTGTCTTATCCTGACAAGGCAACAGAAATTTTGTAAAAAAAATAACTACAACAAGGTCGCCATTGTTTTGGCATATGGCACACTGTTCAGTTGTAACATTGTTATAATTTGAAGTACATATAGGCCTACTGTGCTTCAGTGTGTAGCTAAATGACTCAATACTGGTCTTTTAATGACAAACATATTGTTATACATCATAAACTGACTGCACGAGTGCATGTTTCATTATAGGCACACACTGCATATACATTTATGTTTTCCCGCTCTTTACTGTTGTGAAAATGATACTGTACGTTTATTATATATACACGACGCGACGTCATTTCAAGGTCACCTTATTTTTTGACATAGAATGATGTGGCAGCGCCGCGCGGTTTGTTAGCGATATCTAAGTTTTGTTGTCTGTCCAATACTATGCATGGATGGACAGAATATAAATTTACCTGCATCTGTGTCTCTGTGATGTGTGTGTCCGTCACACTTTCTGTCAACTCGCCTACAGGTCAGACCTCTCAACAGATTTTTACAGTTGATAGCTTAAAAGACGCGAATTTATGCAAGGATGTGCCTTTAGGGGGTCTCGATGATGAATAATCACATTTAGGGGTCCAAAGTCCCCCAAAACTCCTATTTTGGGGGCCTGAATAGCCACTTCAAGCCAAACATGCGAATTATCTTCAGATATGTGTATCATATTTACATGAAATTTGACAGGCAGCTGCAGCCAGCGACATAGACTTTGTGGGTGGTCTCGTATGGTAGTATAGAAATTGCAAGATGGCGGACGGCCGCCATTTTGAAAATCGATATATTGCCATATCTCAGTGAAAAATCGTGACTAACCAGTTATGGTTAATGTCACGCATACGAGAAGAAGAATTGAAAAAGTATCCGATTTTCATGAAATTGTATACACAGCAGCAGATTTTGAACTGGATGAACGTCACGTGATCAAAAATAAAAAAAGTTGCATTGGACAGACTCCGAGTTGGACAGAACGTATTTCTTGTTATATATTCGTTTATTCACTATGAAGGTACAGTAATTTGGACAGATATGTAAAACTAAACAGACAGAAAAACACGCGCAGAGAATAAATGAACAGTAAGAGTGTTGCAATGTCATATATACATGAACAACATTAATGTAGGCAATACAAATTTTTTTAAAAATTATATAGCGCCAGGAATCTTAAAAGAATCATTGTGCAGACGCATGGAGTGACTAGACGGTAAAAGCGCGAGAAAAGAGGTGTGATTTTAGTCTCGATTTGAAAGTAGCCTGGCTAGCGCATAATCGAACATCCTGAGGGAGATTGTTCCAGAGGGTGGGGAAGAAGCAGCTAAAAAACTCAAGTTTATACATGTGTTAATGGCAACATCGCTCATCTAAAACAGCAAATGTCAAAACTGTTATTTTAGCTGTAGTGCACACTGCCGAATGTCAACATGCTGCAGAACTCTATAACGAAGATTGTGGCACAGATTTCAACGTGTAATACATCAAAGGACACTTTTTTTGCCCAAGGATGTTCCTATTTGGAGTCCCAAAAACAAAATTTAATATCTATACCACCTTTTCCCATTAACGGTTACAGATCACTAGTGAAACATATCATGAAACTCACCAAATTGTGCAAGTATAGTTCCGACCTCCAACATTTCGACCTCTGCCAACGGTGTTTGGTAGATGTTTTCGTTGATTGTCCGAGAATGACCCATGTGCTTGTAAAAAGCCGAGCGCTTGTTCTCGGGTATGTCTAAGCTGGCATACATGGTACTGGTTAAATGTCTCATTCCAGTCGCTGTGATGTTTGCAACACCTGCGTTTTCACAGGTAGACTTGATAGCATGACTTCCACTAACATGATCGTCACTCTGTAGGGTGCTTGGAAAGAGATATGCATTATCTGACCGTACTCCACAAGCCTCTCTAACAGACAAATCTGAAAGTTTCTCAATTGCTGCAACTGTGTCTGGCGGCACTATGATAGGCACAAGATGATTAATTCCTTTACCAGTACTGTAAATAATAATACTGTCCTTGAAAACTTCCTTTTCTGTGTCACACATCGCCTCTATTCTTGACATGTCAAACCACACTTTGTTGCGGGCATCAGCCCAGTCTGACAGGTGTAGTCGTGCTGGTTCGCCGCCTCTTCTCGCATTAAACAGTGTCAGTCTGCTGCACGTCATATCTCGCAGCTCGACAAATTCTGTGCTTGTCAACATCATGAAAGGATCATCAAGAATGGACTTCATTCTGTTAATACTGTGGGTTCTCAGTTTCTGTAAGTCTTCACGCTGTGGCATCTGCTGTGGTCGCCTCAATCTTGTTTGTCTGTTTTTGTTGTTTGCATAGACTGCTCCGCCAATCAGGTTGTTTTTGTTGTATGCCAAAACTTCAAGAAATTCAGCTACAGCATTGGCTGTTACAGTTTCCTCCTTAGTTAAGTAATAAACTCTCAAAATCTTTGCTGCTTTTACTAGCAAGTAGTATAGACTTATCATCAATCCTGATTTGTCTTTACCATCACCTGCAGTGTATGCTCTGCATGCTTCCTCCACAGTTTCATAGTTTCTCCGATGAAACATGTCTGTAAAGCTTGGCTGTGGCACAACACCAACTCTTGTATTAGTATTGGCTGGTGTCACAGTTTCTTTTCCAAATGCATTCTTGAAATGCACATACAATGTTGACAATCGTCTCATGTCAGCCATGACTGAACGCCTGACTTCTGTCTTTTTAT
>Ga0209338_1000618_pt1 | contig 10968 bp, 8 predicted proteins | sample OlaalgELextract1_FD_187374 | JGI IMG/M metagenome (GOLD analysis project Ga0209338, IMG submission 187374) | Olavius algarvensis symbiont microbial communities from Tuscany, Italy - Type A ELBA extract 1 (SPAdes) (version 2) | ecosystem: Host-associated > Annelida > Digestive system >... | reverse complement strand
ACTCCACATCGACGAGGGTGTAACTTTCGTTAACTTAATCCCAGTTTAACCCGAGATTAGATGTTGATAAAACGCTTACGACAGTTAATCCAGGAATAACTCGAGAATCACGAGTTAACCCGAGTTCATAAAACCGGGCATGAGGCAGGCAGGTTTTCTTAACAATTTTATGGGAAAATAATTGTTGAGATTCATATCGCAGACATGCACATTGGGCCCATTGAAGAGGCCTCAGCGCTGGACAGCTTTAACTCTGTCTGCCCCTTATGATGAAGATGATGACATATTGCCGGCAATAAAATTGTTTACTGCTGTTTTGTGTTTATTTCAGTGATGACAGGACGGAGATGAGTGTCAATGGTGTATTGCTTGATGTATGAGGATCTGGTGCTTTTATAGCCCGCTATAATGTATAGACACCATTTCTATGTAATGGAAGTATGGATCAAGACGTTGACTGGGGCGTCATTGCAGCTGCTTGTGTCTCCGCATGACAGCGTGCATTGTGTAAAATTTCGCATCCAGACACTAGAAGGTGCGTGATCTGTATGTTGCGTCCAGTTGCCCGAATTTTTGTTGTATGCCGGACAGTTTCGTTGTTCTGCATCTAGCTTTGTAATGTTGCTACATTTTGTCAATAATACACACATTACTGTTGCATGTTACTGTTTTGCTAGTGCCATGTTGCATGCAACAGTAATGTCACTGTTTCTCTCTTTCTTTCTTTTCTTTTTAATAACTGAAATGGACTGAAAAAAATGGAAAATGGGACTGGAAACATGAGTGGTTTCTCTCTGCTGATAAGGTAGCATGTGTCAAATTGAGAAAGATGGTAGGAGTAGAGCATATTGTGGCGGTATTACATTGTAATATGTTGTGATGGTATGGCTACATGCTGCGAATGGTGACAGTAAGTGGGTCAAGAAATGTATGGATTATGTGGTTGAAGGTGCTAGGCCCAGAGGTAGACCACAAAGAAAACGTAAAAGAAGTAGTCGAGGAAGATATTCAAAGTTTGAAGGTAAATAAGGAAGATGCGGTGGTTTTCTGGAGAAGACTAATCAGGAGTACTGAGGGGGGATAGTGATGATAGTAGGAGTTAATGTGTCATATTGTTTTCTTGTACCAGCTCACTGTGTTATCCTACAAAAAGGGCCATAAAATGGTATTGTTGGCATATCTCGTGCAGGGTAATGACATCAGCCATAACTTGTGGTTATTTCATCCCTGATGACTATTCTGTCGGAATCAGAATAGCTTTTGTTTTGATGGAATTGCATTCTGATAGGCGGTTCATGTTAAAAGACATCATTTTTGTACTGTTTTGCTGATAGAAATTGATGAGTTGCACCGTCGATGTGTGCAGGTATTCCAGTGTCTCAGCAGCACCTGATATGGCAGTCGGTGGAGCTTGAAGATGACCGAAGACTTAATGAGTATGACATTCACCACGGAGCGACTCTGCAGCTGGTCATTGGAATGCGTGGTGGACCAGTTAACACTCGACGAGGTACCTGTATCTTACTTATAGTGTTATGATCATCATGTTTTTGTCTAGGCTCTAATGCCATATGGAATAGGCTGAGTCTGTTCACTGGCAAGATTTCACAGGAGATAACGAAAAGTCTAATTGGTCGGTCAACTGTATTGGGCTTTGATCATGCTTGGTTTAGCTCTCTGTCTTCCAGCACCTTTGTGTTTGTGTTACAGGGATATAAAGGTGACAGTTACAAATATGTTATCGGTTGAAGTGTTGTATTATTTTTGTGAATATATATTGTTATATTGTGATCTGTATAAGTGCCATCCGAAGAGCCGACGCTTCAGGATATGGCTGACGTGTACTTGGCAGAATATTTGTCAGAGACACATGGAGAGCCAGTGTCACCCTCAGGTCGTCGTCCAGTGACATACATAGTCTACCAGACTGGAGACCATTTCAATCTGTACTGTGTATTTGACCGTGACAATTCCTCAGCATCAAATCACCACGAACTGTTATTCAGGTGTGTTTGGTATGTGTGTGTGGTTCTGTGAGAGAAAGTAACATATAACATCACGTTCACACTACCTGTGATTGTGACCAGTGTTGTAAAGGTGATACCTCCAGTCAGTGGGAGAGGGCAAATTTACCCCTCTCACCAAACTCACATCCCTTAACTGAGAGTCACCAAGTTTTGGATGTGACATGCTATGTCGATCATATCTACCACATGCCACATAAGGTCAAGATCATGCAGTCGGTTACTTCTCCCCATATAGCCACATTTATCACTCAGTTTTTTTATTAATTTCTTTCTCAGTTTGTACACAAAATCTTTCCATGGACCTAGTGCTGAGGCCGTTGAAACAATTTTTACATGCGATACACCAACATGTATTCACACAGTGTAGTGCCTTTATTCGGGTTAGAGCACAGTATTTTCACACATTCATGCTAAAAACCCCCAAAACCCCATTTTGGGATACATATAATAGAAAGCTTATGACAAATGCATATTTGCATAACTGCATGATGTATACAGCTATGATGACAGACTGTTTGATCTTGCCAAGTACTTGGAACACACATAAAAGTTTCAGCATATGGGGTGCAGCACCGGGGTGGGGCTAGTAGCACCACATTAAATTTTGGGATCCCTTTTTATCTCAGAAATGGATTGAGGTAGAATGTTGAAATTTCGTATGCGGGTAGGTATGTATAGGTACTAATGTTCGATGAAAACATCTGTCTGCTAAGGGTCATCTTGGGAGGTCAGCAGGCAACACTTTTTTATATTGGGACTTCATTTATATCTCCTAAACTAATCGAGCTAGGAAGTTGAAATTTGGCACACTGGTAGGCATTTACAGGTACTATAGGGCTCAGTATAAAAATTTGTCCGCTAAGGGGTGTTTGGGGAAATTATCAGTCCCCACTTTTGTTTTGGACCCCCTCCATATCTCTGAAACAAATCAAGCTCGAAAGTTGAAATTTGGTAAGCTAGTAGGTACATGTATTTACAGGTACTATGTAAAAATATGTCTGCTATGGGGTGTCTGGGGATCAGCCGCCCCCAATTTTGATTTTGAGACTCCCTCTATATCTTGGAAAATAATTGAGCTAGGAAGTTGAAATTTGGTGTGCTGGTTGGCATTTACAGATACTATGGCTACATGTATAAATTTTTCCACTAGGGGCATCTGGGGTATAAGCTCCCACTTTTAAAAATTTTTTGGATGCCCGTATCTCCTAAACTAGTCGAGCTGTGAAGTTGAAATTTGGTACACTGGTAGATGTGTATAGGTACTAGTGTACCAATGACCGACCAGCTCACGTCCTTCAAATGAACTGCTAATTATATAACAGTGACGGAGGTGGCAGGATCATGTAGTAAACTTACTCCAAAAAATGGTAATAAAACTGCAAATATTAATGTAAAAAACTTCCATAGAAGTTTAACTACAGTTGTAAGGGCTCAGCATGACACCTCTAAAACAGCAAATCAACTGATACAATGTTCAATAGAAAAAGATGATAATACAGTTGCAGTAAGTGACATTTTGGCGATTTGCTGCTAAGTATTATTATCACCTTTTTCTATAGAAAATGGTATCAGTGATATTTGCTGTTTTAGAGTCATTCTGAGCACTTACAACTAGTTAAACTTCTACAGTAGTTTGTAACATTAATTATATGTCATATGGACAGTATACAGTGATATATCTGCACTGTGCTGGGAAGAATGTTCATGCCTGCTCTGTCAGTTCAGACTTTGGTCTCTGCAATTGATAAATGAACACTGTCTCTGACTGAATCATAGGTATGACTTTTTCGACAATGTAGCCATGGCATAACCGAGCACTTCTGAGCTAAGATGATATTAAGAGGCACTCAGCATGTATACGTGCTTTTATCGTCTCACCTTCATTGTCGTTACTGTCATAATTGTAGTGCACAATTATATAGTTATTGTAGTCCATAAGTCATAATTGCCACGCACGTATTGAAACCTGGTCTAAAATTGTGCATATCATTGTATGCAGATTTTTTTGTTAAATATTGGAAGTACCGTTTGTTTTTGAAGCTTGTTGTTTTTTTCTGCATTTGCACAATTGTAGGTTGAGCTGGTTTATTGGCAGATTGGTTAATTGCGCTTGCTTGTTGCTAGACTGTGATCGTTGCGTGTGACATGACGTACCAACAAAACAACAACATTGACTCAGTGGTTGTGTGTTATTCGTGTCCAGTGCAACAGATGACAAGGACTCTCCATTGCCAGGTGCACGAAGGGAAGAAAATGAGAAAACACGAGAGAAAATGCAGCTTGTTCGATCTCAGATGGAAAACATGTCACTGATGAAGGAACGCAAGGCAAAGGTGTGTGTCGGCAAACTGGATGTTGGACTGTGCTAATTCCAAGTTACGTTCATGTTTTAGATAGTCGTTTGTAGGTCTTAGCTCCCATCCCCTACAACAGACAGTGTCTGAGCTTTGATTGTCTGGAGGATGAGAAGGATGCTCACTAGACTGTTCCATGCTGTATTGTGCAGCACAAATGTTGACAGTGGTATGCACACACATATGAGCAGTTCTTATAGATGGCTGTTGGTTTACGTTTTGTTTAATTTTATGTATTGAATCTTTTCCTTAACTAGGGCCAGTTTGTTTGTGCTATAGTTAGTTTTACGTGTTTCTGTTTTTTTGGAGCATTTTTTCTTGGTTGAGTTCGTTTGTAATTACCAATGCAATCGGTAGCCTGGAAAGATTCGTCTCCGAAATGTCTTATTATGTGTCAAATGGGATGTTAAATCCTGCTTGTTTGCCCATGACATAGGGCCTAGTGTTTTGTAGTTTGTTATCAGCATAGTTCTTTGTGATGTTCAGACTTGTCTATCGTGTTTGCACTCACAGTGTCTACTAATGAGGCATCGTTTGTGTAGAGTGATTCTCTAACCGCCGGCTGTATATATAGCCTTGATCCACTTTGACAAACCCGATTGTCTGTGATGTAGGATCGAATGAGATGCAGTCCACATTCTAACTGAGTTTGTTATTAACACGAAGGCGATAACAGACATGAAATTTTATACAAATATTTATTCAACAAACAACAATAATATGTGCAGATGTTAGAACAAAAGGTAGGCACAATATTCTACTTAATATAGTTCAACATAGGCTATGCTCGAGCATTAAGCAGGCTAGATAGCGGACCGATCGGCATGCAAGCAAATAATCTTGTCTCACTCCAAAGATATGCTTCGAGTTATCGATCCACTGAACTTCACGAAGATCTCGTCGTCGTCGCTGAACTTCAAATGTTCACAGATCATCACCCGAACATGAACGAATGTCGCAAGACGATCGTAGAATCTTCTTCACTCGTCGACGGTAAGATGACGTTCGTCTGACTGTTGACAGCTTCACTTCGAGCCCGGTTCAGCACGACTCTTCACTGTCACTCACTTTACATAGTATGATCTAACTATCAGATCCATATTCACTGACTTCCACTTTGAAGTCTTACTTCACTACAGGTGACTTTATGACCGTAAATGTTCTCACAACTGAGATCACAACTTTCAACTTGGTTGATCCAACTTCAACTGTTCCTCATTGGTCAATATGATGACGTCATCGATCATCCTCAATGCTGATTGGTCAATTGTCTTACAGCTATCAGATGCCATTAACATGCTAATCGTTCGGTATGTAAACATGAACGGGCATCAGTCAAATAGTAATTTGTTCATCTTCAGTATATCATTAATGCATGAAGGATAGATCACACAATGACTGTCCTTTGACACAAAGCTAGCGTGCAGCTAAAGACTTTCTATTAGTGCCAGCAAAATTAAAGGAGCATTTAAAATTCTACACACTTTAACTAAGCCAGTCTGGACTTAATTAAACTATTATAATCAAAATACAGGTGGGCACAACTACATCTTTACACTCTGTGTGCAAATTAATTACCAGTTACTGTCCAGTTATGATCTTGCACAACGTGGAGATAATGCTTGAGTCCATTTTGCAGATCCGGTAATGCATCATAATTTTTATATCCAGTAGAGTGTTGAATATGACACAGTTGTGAAGTTATATTATAATCCTATGATCTGCAGTTACAAATCTTGAAATTCCGTGGTTCACAACTTTCTGGCCGTTTGACTGTTGTATTGACCTCATATTAATAAGAATGTTTAGCTTCATCGTGGATTCATGACCACAGTTCTGTAATTGTATGTGTGAAATTGGTTGTGTGAAGATGTCACGGAAAGGTCAGTCGAGCCGACCACCGTCGTCACGCAATGCTGGTCGACAGAAGTCGCATCGTCTGACAAGTACTGCTGCATCTGTCAGACCTCCATCTGTCTTCAACAAGAACGCTCCTCTCCCACCAATTGGCACGTCTGCACCAACTGAAGCATCTCTTTCACCTGGCTCTAACTCTAGTGCCTCAGTTCCACTTGGTCTGTCGGCAACCCCAGCAGCAGAAACATGTTCAACCACATTGTCGCCGAATGCAGAGAATGCCAGAGTGTCTGCATTGGCTAACAGCATTACTGTGACACCAAACAGTGATGAGTCAAATGTTTTAGCTGCATGCTCCCATCAAACAGAACATCATGAACGTGTGCAGACCGACACATCAGTGGCTGAGACCGACAGTAAGCATGGAAGCAGGTATAACAGTGCATCAGCAGTTAGTCAGCAAAGAGCAGGATCTCCCAGCCTCACAGCAAATGCTATAGGAGATGGGCCATTATCCCAAATCTCAGGATTGCCAGTCAAGCCGTCAAAGAGGCAGTCAGGTGCTAAGGCAGCGAGCAGCGCTGCTGTTGCTCTAACTGGAGCTAAGCCAGAATGTAGTTCGTCTTCCACAAAAGTCATGTCAAAGGAAGTCATAGTTGACCTGCCGCTGGTGTCATCAGGCAGTGGTCGGTTGAAGGTTACAAATGTTGCGTGCCAGTGTGATGAGATGTCATCAGATGTAAAATCTTGTGAGAACATAACACAGGCAAATGCTTCGGCAGCTGGTGCAAATGATGACAGTTCGTCCACTATACATCCTTTGTTGAGTAAAACAAAGAACACCGACTGGCGGTCAAACGAACTCGTGTCTGCGAGTTCCATTCTTGGCCTTTCACCGAGTCCAACACGTCGCCTCCGTAGCGGAGCTAGCTCAAGAACTGCACGGAAATTTCATGGCCTCAATTCACACGAGATACAGACGGTGTCGACTGTATTGAACAGTCTTGCTCGCAGTCAGTCACGTGCGGCTGGGTCTGATGCAGCAGGTGCCCCTTGTCCAGCTGCTTCCACTATTGCTGCAGAGCCACGTGTCCCAACAACAGAGCGCCTTCGACTAGCGGTGAGTTATAATGATGTCATTCTGTTGGCATTTTGTGTAAATTCTGCATAATATTTGTAACTTAAATGTGGTTATGGGAAACGATTTGAGAAGTCTGCATTAGAAATAAGGAAGATACAATGGAGATTAACAAGTGTGTTGGAGATGATGCGATACCCGTCAGCTTTTAACTGCACGTTAAATACACACTATCATATCGTAGCTTCTTCATGCCGAAGCTAAAACTGCATTAGGAAAACAAAAGTATGTTCTGTGGTACGTGGGTATCTACAGGGTGGGCCAAAAAATCGCCCCCATATTCTTCTGTTTATAGTGCTGCTGTATTTGTTTACATTTACAAATAACATACCATGTGAACTGAAATTCTGTCCTACATATATTGAAGCCCAGACCAAATTAGTATGTCAACAGGTTGTTCAAAAAATTACAACAGAGTCAAAGCACCCAAACATCATTATATCACAATGGCAAAACACAACAGCAATGCATGGTTATGCCTGTATCCAAGTAACAGCAGCGTACAACAACCAGACAGTCAAGTAAACAACTGTTCAATGTGCCCTCCGTGAACTTGAGCTACTGCTTTTAATCGCGGTCTCCACTGATCAATGACTTTACTGATGAGTTATTGGTCGAGGCTGGCCCAACAGGTGCACACTCTGTCTGTGAGATCATCCAAACCCACGACTTGTCGCACAGAACTGCGGGATATTCCTGTCAACTTTTCAATATCTCTGAGACTTTTGCTGGACCCATGGTTGTCTTCCTAACTACATGCTACATGCTCGATATTCTGTTCCATTCTGACAGTCCTCGGTCATCTGGTACTGGCATTCCAAAAGATCAAGTTTGTTGTGTGAATCTTTCACAGACGATCTCTGACAGAACTGACTGCCCACTTCTTGTTAGAAAGCCTCTTTACAAATACGTTTGGGACCCCATCACTTTTTTTGCGAAGGAGTTTAATCGATAATTTATCTTCCTTCGTGAAAGGCATGTTTATCAACAAACTGTGACGTAATAATGATGTTACATTAACGACGTTACACTGTGTTTCCTATAGCGTTGGGTCGCTTCATTTATTAGGTTCCAGTTTTGGAACTCTTGAAAATATTTGCACAAAATTTACGCATATATCACAGAAATGATTCTACTTCAGCGTGCATTACACATTTTATTTACATATTATTCTTGGAAGACGTAATTGGCTCAGATGTAGGGGGCGGTTTTTTATAGCCCACACTGTATTTCATTGCAGAAATTCTGTGAAAAACTGCTTCCCATGCAAAATTTCACTGAAATTTGGCAATTGGCTGCCGAGTTATCCAAAAACGATTTTCACTATGGTGTGTGTCTACCATCTTCAATTTTAAAAATGTTCATGTTTATTGTCTGGCTGTCATCGAGTTCCAAGTGTGCTGTTGTATTCCAAATTTAATCAGAATAGAATGATATTTTGTGGTGATATGGCGATTTATCCATTTGCAATACGGCGGCCATCTTCCATGTTGAACTTTCGAAATTTACAGTTTCTGTCATGTGACCTCTATCGCTGTGCTATTCTGCTTTCCTGTGCAAAATTTCACTGAAATCAGAAATCTTATGGCCAAAAAAGATGTGAAATATATGCGGTAGCACATTTATATCTGTCCACTACCAGCTTTAAATGTCTAAGCTGGCACATATGTTTTATGCTTATAATTAATAAACATTTTAATTTTTGCTGTTTTAAAGCTTTGGCTTATGCAACTTTAGATACCGGTAGACTGTGTGCAGTTTTTCTATACAATATTTGCTGTTTTAATAGTTTGTTGGTAGGAGACTAAGGAGAGGTATGACAAATTAGTAACCTAGACAATAGTGTGAATAGGTGAGTTCTGCGTAGGCTTAAAATAACTATCTGCAAGTTGAGAGCTCTTGTAGGCCTTGACATCATCCAACCTGTGTTCCTGACATTAGTTTAATGACGTCACGTGAATAAACTTCCGGTTTCGACTTTTGGTCGTGTGTCATCACCACATGGCAGTGATGCATCTGCCCATCTGACTTTTTCCGAAAGCCAAGATGGCGGCCACCGCCATCTTGGATTTTCAAGTCATGTAAATTTGGCACATTCTATCATGTTAATAGTGTGGAGCTTGAGCTCTATATCAAATTTGTTTCAAAATATCTGTTATAGTCACCGAGATAAACACACTTATGCTCAAGACGTTCATTTGATGACGTCATGACAATTAACTTCCGGTTTCGACTTTTGGTCACGTGGTCATCTCCGCATGGCCGTGGTGCATCTTCCCATAAAATTTGGTACAGATATCTTATCCAGTTAGGAGTTATTGACTTTTTTCTGAAATTCAAGATGGCGGCCGCCGCCATCTTGGATTTTCAGGTTATATGAATTTGGCCATTCTGGCGTGTTGGTAGTGTGGTATTTGTGTTCTGTACCAAATTTGGTTCAAGTATCTGTTATAGTCACTGAGATCGACGCAGATATGCTTCAAACCTTCATTTGATGACGTCACGCGAATCAACTTCCGGTTTCGACTTTTGGTCAGGTGGTCATCTCTGCATGGCCGTGATGCATCTTCCCATAAAATTTGGTGCAGATAACTTTATCCAGCCCGGAGTTATTGATATTATTCCAAAATTAAAGATGGCGGCCGCCGCCATTTTGGATTTATTAGTTGGAGCCATTGGACTACCCACGAAGGCTCACTCGTAAGTTTCCTCAAGATAGGCTAAGTAGTTTTCAGATTATAAGGATATGATTTTTTTGTCATTCAGGCTTGCAAGTCCTATGCACGCCCCTAAAATTTCAGTTTTTGGGGGATTTTACCCCCAAAATTTAGGGGCACATAGTTCAGACTCTGAAAAGGCACTTCCTTGCGCGGAATGACGCGTGTTGAGCCCTCATTGGTCCAGATCGGACGCACAGTGCGACCTGTGGCCTTGGCAAAGAAAACGAAAAAAGAAAGAAAGAAAAAGGCAGTGGCAAACTGGCTATTCGCCCACACCACCCACGTCACCGTATCGAAGTCAAAGTTTGCATGTCGGGTGGCCTCCGGTGTGTAGTTTTATATAATGAAGTTTTATTAAAATCGTTTTAGCGGTTTTGCCGCTGTGGGTGGTCGAAAATCGCTACGTGCTGTTGGTCTCTTGAAGATGTTCACAATCCAGTCGGAACCGATTCTGCAGTCTGCAACCAATTTACTGATTTTATTTCGCACCTGGATATTTTCCCGCTAATTTTCACTTGTTTTCACTGCTTTCATTGCCGTTTTGTACATTATAACAAGAACTTAGCTATCGCCAAGAGATCGCGCGTCAGCTGCGCACACAATACGCTGAGGGCATCTATAGGCATAAATATTACACCGTGACCTTGAAATCTATCTTAAGGGTCACTCAAAGTCACTGGAAACGGAACCATTGGATAGATCACACACGACTTAGTAGTAGTCGAGTTATTTGACGTTGAAACTATTGTGACCTTCCAATGTGGGTTAGAGGTCACTGAAGGTCATTGAAAGTGGTACCATTTGAAAGCTTGGGTACGGTTTCCTATTCGCCTTCCATAGTAACTATGGCCGTATCTGCAGCCATTTTTGAG
>Ga0209338_1000617_pt1 | contig 10976 bp, 9 predicted proteins | sample OlaalgELextract1_FD_187374 | JGI IMG/M metagenome (GOLD analysis project Ga0209338, IMG submission 187374) | Olavius algarvensis symbiont microbial communities from Tuscany, Italy - Type A ELBA extract 1 (SPAdes) (version 2) | ecosystem: Host-associated > Annelida > Digestive system >... | reverse complement strand
GACGACATAGGCCGCGCTTGCATAGCATCGCGCTGCAGAAAGCCGGATCTGGACCCGTCTGATAAGAAATCATACTGACCGATATCAAGCCTCAGTGTTTTGTCGAAGGTTCTTGAGCGACTCGTTAACTCATCCGACATCTCTGTGAGTGCAAGCTGCATGCTGCCTGAAATGCAGTCAGCGTACCGCTCCTACCACTCAACTGAGACTGCAGTAGCCTACTTCGAGTTGTCAGTTACATCCTCGAAGCACTGGATCGTGGCGATCTTACAGCTCTTACGCTGATCGACCTATATCTGCCGCGTTTCACAGTGTCGACCACATGGTGGTACTTTGTGTCTTCATATGGTATTCGCTCCACTGTTCTTAATTGGTTTACTTCATATGTACACAGCCATCTTGAATTTTAAAAATTTCAATTTTTGGTCATGTGTCTGTAACCGGGTTCAATATCTGATGGAGTGTACTAAATTTCATCAAAATCGGACGATTTTTCACTGATATATGGCGATTTAACGATTTTCAAAATGGCGGCTGTCCGCCATCCTGGTTTTTAAAAATTTGCCGTTTTTTGTGATGTAGCCGTCGTCGACATGCCGTTTTGATTTTTCATACAAAATTTCGCTGAAATCGGACAATTGGTCGATGAGTTATGGCCAAAAAATCGATTTTCAAGATGGCGGCCGCCGCCATCTTGAATTTTAAAAATTTCAATTTTTGGTCACGTGACTGTCATCGGGTTCAATATCTGCTTTAGTGTACCAAATTTTATCAAAATCAGATGATTTTTCACTGAGATATGGTGATTTAGCGATCTTCAAAATGGCGGCCGTCCGCCATCTTGGATTTGTTATGACGTCACAATACTGCATCACCGGACACATTTTCGTTGTCCAAATATTGTCCTGAAATTTCATGTTGATCGGTGTTATAGTTTCAGAGATACTTGCAATATCGTAAGTTGGCCTTTTGGCTGTACATAACGGACCATGGCAATTTTGGGGTTGCGCATGCGCTGTGTCACGTCAGGGGGTCAAAAATTACCACTCGTATGAAATTTTTGACCCCTATTTGCCTATTCAGTCACTATGCCACTTTTAGGCGTCTACGATGACGATTAGGCCTAAGAGGTGTTCTAAGGGGAGCATCCCCATTGTTAAGCGATTTTTAGGCGAAAATTTTCAGTCCCGTCAAAAATGGTCCCCAAAATGGCGCTAATTTGGGGAAATGGGGGTCTAAATGTTAGATTTTATGATCGCGACCCCGAAAAAGCACATCCTTGCGCGGAACCGCGTGTTGTGGCATACGTACTATGTACAATAATCGACGGCACAATTACGTTGGAGCGCCGTTTGATAATACGTATTTGGTTGATGCCGAATTGGTTGAACAAATGATTGGTAACATGCACCGTGGTAAAGCTGCTGGCCTAGATGGTTTAACTGCAGAACATTTGATCTTTTGTCACTCTCTATTACCATGCATCCTAGCAAAATTATTTAACCTGTTTATACGCTATGGCCACGTTCCTGCAGCATTTGGCATAAGCTATACAGTCCCTTTATTAAAAGGCTCATCAAGTAGTTACAGCAAAAACTTAACGACTGATGATTTTAGAGGTATCTCAATTAGTCCAGTAATATCGAAACTATTCGAACACTGTGTGCTTCGGCGATTTGAGTCGTACTTTGTTACCTCAGACAATCAATTTGGGTTCAAGAAGCAGACTGGCTGTTCGCATGCTATTTTTACTGTCAGGTCGGTAATAAATCATTATACAGCACATGGTAGCACTGTGAATCTGTGCGCTGTAGATATTTCTAAAGCCTTTGATCGCATGAATCATTTTGGTTTATTCTGTACATTAATGGACCGTTTACTACCGGTAAACATTTTGCAATTGCTAGAAGACTGGTTTGCCAAATGTTTCACATGTGTGAAATGGAATTCAGTAACATCATGTTTCTTTCAGTTGACACGAGGAATCCGGCAGGGTGGCGTGCTATCGCCATACTTGTTTGCGGTATATGTTGACAACGTAATAACAACTGTTGAACATAAACGCCTTGGATGTTTATACAAGTCCGTTTGTGTTAGTATTATTATGTATGCAGATGACATTGTTTTGCTGTCGCCATCTGTTACAGCTTTACAAGAATTGTTACATGTCTGCGAAGGAGTACTTCAAAACTTAGATCTTTTTATCAATCCTAAGAAGTCCGTCTGTATGCGCATAGGTCCTCGTTATAACATGTCATGTTATGATATAGTTAGCTCTAATGGATGTGCTCTGCAGTGGGTGGAGTCTGTTAGATATCTAGGAGTGTATTTTGTTAAAGCTAGACAATTTAAGTGTCGATATGATCGTGCTACAGCGTCATTTTATCGTGCATTTAATGCAGTTTTTGGTAAAATAGGTAGATCCTCTTCTGAAGAGGTAGTTCTGCAGTTAATTAATTCTAAGTGTATGCCGTGTTTATTGTATGCACTTGAAGCTTGTCCAATTAATAAAACGCAAGAAAAATCATTGGAATTTACTATAAACAGAGTTTTAATGAAAATTTTTCGTACTGTGTCAGTAGATGTGATAAGAGAGTGTAGACTGTGGTTTGGTATACCGGACATAAAGGTGTTGGTTGTTAACCGCAAAAAGAAATTTCTAATGAAATATGCTAACTCTGCAAACGGACTCTGTCAGTTGTTTGGCATTGGTGCTTTGTCAGAGTATTATAGTTAAGTGTATTTTTCTTTTTTACTTATTGCTTGTTTTAGGGGCCTAATTGGCTGTAGCGAGTTGCAAGAACCCCCCAAAAAACGGAAAAAAAACTAACACGTTTTGGTGCGCAAAGTCACGCATGCGCGGAAACGAAACCCTTGGGCGGATCGTGACGAACTTTTGCACAGGTGTAGGGGTCCACGACGTAATCATTTCTGCCAACTTTTATGACTGTCGCTTGTGGGGTTTGAGCGTGGTGGGGGGTCAAATTTGGGCTTTCTCCATTGACTTGCGTCGTCGCCCGTACAACACTCTGCATGTCACGCTCTGCATGTGTGATCTGCAGTCAGTGCTCAATGCGGCTGCAAGATTGGTGTATAACGGTCGTAAATATCACCACTTCTGCGCGACTTGTGGGACGGAACGGTCCGGAACGGCGTTCCGCCTGCTCGCTGAATTCTGGGGTAGCGTACCGCCTGCTAATGTTTGATGGAAATGCGGCGGAACGTCTCATTGGTTAGCTTTAAATGGTCGGCGGTTGCGTTACCGGACAAGTAGGCTGAACCGTGGACGTCAGTATAAATAGGCTTAATAGCATCTATTATACAGACGTCCATGGATGGACTAAGTTTGTAGAGTTGTACCGCGGACTGCTTAATGACCCAGATTGTAACATAGTTTGTAACAAACATAAACATTGTAACATATAACATAACCGGACCTATTATGCTCATTATTTTATTTTTAGTTTCACATTCTAATTTTTTGTTTGTTCCGTGTGGTAGACTTAGCTGGCTACCCGTCAGCTTTTTACTGCACGTTAAATACCCACTATCGTATCGTATCGTATAAACAGACGGATAGCAGCAGCTCGACAATTTGAGCAGGAGTGCGAGTCCGTTGGCAGCTGCTGGAGTCAAAATGCACTAATCCTACTCCCCAAATGTCGCCGCCACTGCCAGTCACGTTGTCGCAGTCTCGCAGAGCACATTACACTGTTTCTTATTAGGCACGAAAATCCTTAGTTAGGCCTATGTGTCGTTTAAAGTGCGTGCGAATGTGACGTAGCGGAAATTACGTCATCGAAAGTTTTGTGTGAGCGTAAGTCATTAGTTACTCAGTTTGTCACATCATGATGAATGCTGGACGGCCACTCAAACGTCTGAAAGTCTCAACGTATTGTGTGCGCAGCTGACGCGCGATCTGTTTGCGACAGCTAAGTTATTCCATACCAAACGTCATGGCAATATTCCGACGGCAACCACCAATGGCGGCGTCGGATGCAGGCGTCGTATTCTAAAATTTCGATTCTCAACGAATATCTGGCTTTGCGATCGTTAATTGCTGCACCGTGATTAGTTTATCGCACGTAACGGCCGGGTTTTTGTGGACTGCGAGTATGGGACGACCAAGCGCCACGCGCTGTAACAGCAGTCAGCGCGAGATCCACTATTGCAAGCGCGGTCTTGCGCTTTTCACAGTCACGGTCGTCCGTGAATTGTGCTTATGACAGCAAACGCTCGACGTTACGCCGAAGACAACAGAACATAGTCGTTTAGTCGAATTCTACGCACTGGTAAATCTGAAGCCGAAATAACTAACAATTAAAGACTGCTCGACGTTTCGTAACTACAGACAGATAGAAGCATCGCGCGCCCTCTTCGCGACAGCAAAGCTACGGTAGTTGTACACTTTGTATTTTAGCTTCAGTCTACTTTTTGCATTGGATTTATTGGGCGTAGGCAGCACCGACACCCTTGCTTATCGTGCAAAAATTTTGCAAGTCACTCAACTTCGTTCAAGGTCATTGCAAAATAGAGCCAATCGATGGACCATAGGCTATAGGTCTGCCGTTGTCTAGGCTACCTGTATCTTGTCAAAGTTCAACCCTGTGGCTAGGTCACAAGACAACGTTGCAGACAGACAGACGACAGTATTACAGTACGTCCCGTGCCGTAAGGCGAACGTAACGTAGTAGGCCTAACGCGTTCGCCTAAAAAGGTACGTAACTGGTAACTACACGGTGGAGCATAATTACCGGACCACTAGCTTTCAACAGCATATCAGTGTACAATTAGTTTACATGAAAATTTCAGACAGTATAGCTTACATTTTTAGACATGGCTATTAACGCCAGAAAATCGTCATGTATGCGCTTTGGACCGGGACACAAAAGCTGTTGCGCTGATGTCTCAGTGTCGGGTTTTGTAATTAGTTGGACAACGTCGTCTAGGTATCTAGGTGTTTACCTAGAGAGCTCTGTTAAGTTCAAATGCTCTTTTACTAAGAACAAAGCTGGCTTTTATAAGGCCTTCAACAGCATTTTTGGAAAAATTGGACGCAACGCTTCAGAGGAAGTTCTTTTTGCATTGATTAAATCAAAATGTTTACCAGTTCTCTTCTATGGCACTGAAGCATGTCCAGTAACCTCAGCAGATACCGGTAAGCATTCACTAGAATTCACCATGAACAAAGTATTGTACAAAATATTTGGGGCTATGTCCAAGGACTCCTGTGGTGAAATTTGTAAATATTTTGGTATTGATAAGGTAGAAGAATCAATTAGTCATCGTCAGGAAAAATGTGTTACGAGATATTCTGGATACAGTAACTCGTTATGTCACTCGATATCCGCTAGGCTGTGACATGTTAAATTACTAATTTTGTATTATTGTTTGTATTATTGTTTGTGTGTGTTTTTACTTAATTTACGATATTTTCTTTGCTACCATGTGATGGTGAATAAAGTTGTATATATAGCCGAGGGAATGCCGAGTCTGCAAATCTGAAAATAATTTGTCTTTTGATTAAATATTCTGTGCTAGCAGCAGTTTAAAGAGACATTAGTAAAAGTGCTGCTCGATCACTAGTCTGACGCCCTGCCATTACATTAGGTTACATATATATACGGTCCTCCTAAGGCCGAATATATGAACATTTCTCAGTGTCCACCTAATGACCAGATTTTGCCCACGGTGCACCTAAGGTCGGATTCGTATCTTCATATATACGGTCTTCCTAAGGCCGAATATATTGATATTTCTCACTGTCCACCTAATGACCAGAATTTGGACACGGTGCACCTAACGTCGGATTAATATCTTTATATATAGCACGGTCCTCCTAAGGTGGAATTTTCGAAAGTCATTTCCGCGGTATAATATACCGATATTAAGTAGGCATGTGTTGGAGCCAACTGCTGACAGACACAAAGCATCGCGCGGCCGCTGTGCGACAATGAGCTTCTTGTCAAAAAAATTCCCCGCCTCATGGGTCTGTTAGGGTCAGGACCCACGTACTGGGTCGGTTAGGGTCAGAAATATGGGTTGTCAATGTTCAAAAACTTACTCAATGTGTGGGTCGGTTATGGTAAGAAGTATGGGTAGGTGCCAGACTGCCAGTTTTCAATTTTTTTAACACCAGAAAAATGGCCGGGTGGGGGAATGTTTGGGGACTATCTGGGGGTATGTTCAGGGGTTAATGCACTGCACTCATAGGCAAGATATTTTAACTTTATTTACCCGTGGTATGTGACTATCATTACGTGTTATAGGGCAATGATTCATGGAGCGTAGGACATTTCTATTTGGACATTTCCCAGCTTGAAGTTCGGACATATTCCCCGGGTCATTTCCCCCACCCGGACACTTCCCTCTCCCTTTTTACATGGTGTGGAACATTTCCCCCTACCACCACCACCATGCACCAATCTATATTGGTGCATGGTGGTGGTGGCAGGGGAAATGTTCTACACCATGTAAATTGAAGCTCATTGGTGCGATAAAGCGATAAAGATAAATAAAGCGATAAAGCGACAGATAAAGCGATCTACTGCAACTGCAAACTGGCACTAGCCCGCACTCCTAACCCTAACCGACCCACGGGGCGGGAATTATCTGAAAACTGTCACTAACCCGCATTCCTGACCATAACCGACCCACGACGTGGGGTCCTGACCCTAACCCTAAACCTAATCCTAAGCGACCCACACGGGACATGGAATTTTCTGAAAACTAGCACTAACCCACATTCCTGACCCTAATTAACCGACCCAAGACGTGGGGTTTTAACCCTAACTGATCCGTAAGGCGGGGAAATGTTTAGAAAACTGACACTAACCCATATTCCTGACCCTAACCGCTATCAATTTTGTACACGTTAACGGTAGATCGCTTTATATAGATTGGCGCATGGTGGTGGTAGTGGTAGGGGGGAATGTCCTACACCACATAAAAAAGGGGGATTGCCCGGGCGGGGAAATGTCCGGGGAATGTCCCAGGGAGATGTCCAGGGGAAATATTCGGATGCCGATTCATGTTAACCTCCAATGTTAGCCTGCAGCTAGCTTTTCATTGTGTCACCATCATCGACACCATGTAAGGTCTACATTACATGTATTAATTTATCTGAAGTCCACAACATTACGCAAATTGATGATATTAATAATAATGGTGATGCTGTGCCTGCAGGGACTTTTCCATATTATAATAAAAAACAAGTGCGTCAGTAGAACTGAAACCTGCCATTCGCATTTCAAATAGCTTTTCCACGAAGCACAGATTTCACGGGGTTTCTACAGGGAGGGTCAAAAAGCTATATACGCTGCTTGTAAGCCTCGATTTTTAGTGGTTGCTGAGATATAGGGGACGTAAAGGCTAGAAATGGTCAAAAATTCGAATTTTTTTCGAACTTTTGGCCCACCCTGTAGAAACCCCTTGGCCAAAGTGGATGGCTCTGTGCCAGGATGTGCGCAGGTCCGTGGCCTATACATACGCGACCGCACTTGGCGACGCTAAGGAAAACAGAAACTGCAGACGGCTGAGTTGGTGTAGGCGTAAGCCGCAAAACTGGTCTTACGTCACTCACTTTTGGCTCACCTTGTAGAACCCCGTGAGCGATGGGTCATACGATACGATACGATAGTGTGTATTTAACGTGCAGTAAAAACCTGACGGGTAGCCAGCTTAGTCCACCACACGGAACAAACAAAATTAAAATGTGAAACTAAAAATAAAACGATGAGCATGATAGATCCGGTCCAGTCCCGTTGTCATGAAGGCAGTCCGGTAGGTGAAAGAAGTCTAAGGTGGGAAAAATTTGTTGAAAATGTACGTTTTGAGCCTGGAGTGAAAGAGTGAAGGATGATGAGAGGGGTGATGATAATAGAAATAAATGTAAAAAAACTGTGGTATATACACTAGTTAAAGGCGCATTACACATCGAAAACTGCAAAAATTACAAAAAGGTGTTTTCCCACCAGCACATCGCCTAAGTGTCAATGTGCTGTTGAGTAATAGCACCTTTTTGTAATTTTTGCAGTTTTCGATGTGTAATGCGCCGTTAACTCGTGTATAAACCACATTTTTTAACATTTACATTTGCAGTTTTATTACGTTTCTGTAGCTGTAGTGTTACCCTATTCAGGGTACGTAGTATGTGGTACGGTGTACGTGGTCCGCATCATTTTTGAGGTGCTCCCGTAGCCCAACAGCCACTACCTACCAAATTTGGTATTAAAGTTGTTACTGCAACTTACTATAGTTCAGACTGTAAGAACAGCTTGTACTACCGTACAAGCCGTGATCAACCGTACACGGCGTACAAGCTGTTGTATAAGCTAATGTCCAGTGCATTAGTCCGTAAAATTTGATGCATATATCTTCATCCAGTCCGGAGCTACTGACATTTTTTTATTTCACATAACCTAAAAATCCAAAATGGCGGCAGCTGGCATCTTGTATTTTGAGGTTGTGAATTTGACCATTCCGGCGTGTAGACAGTGTGAAATTTGAGATCTGTACCAAATTTGGTTCAAATATCTGTTATAGTAACTGAGATGCTTAAGACGTTCATTTGATGACGTCACGGGAATTAACTTCCGGTTTCGACCTTTGGTCACGTGGTCATCTCCGCATGGCCGTGATGCATCTTCACATAAAATTTAGTGCAGGTATCTTTATCCAGTCCGGAGTTATTGCCACTTTTCCGAAATTCAAGATGGCGGCCGCCGCCATCTTGGATTTTCAGGTTATGAGAATTTGGCCATTCCGACGTGTTGATAGTGTGGCATTTGTGTTCTGTACCAAATTGGGTTAAAATATATGCAATGGTTACTGGGATCGACGCACTTATACTTCAGACGTTCATTTGATGACGTCACGCGAATTAACTTCCGGTTTCGACTTTTGGTCGCATGGTCATCTGCGCATGGCCGTGATGCATCTTCATGTAAAATTTGGTGCAGATAACTTTATCCAGTCCGGAGTTATTGACATTTTTCCGAAATTCAAGATGGCGGCCGCCGCCATCTTGGATTTTCAGATTATGTGAATTTGTCTATTCGGTTGTGTTGACGGTGCGGTATTTGTGTTCTGTACCAAAGTGGGTTAAAATATACGCACTGGTTACTGAGATCGACGCACTTATGCTTCAGACGTTCATTTGATGACGTCACGCGAATTAACTTCCGGTTTCGACTTTTGGTCACGTGGTCATATGCGCATGGCCGAGATGCATCTTCACATAAAATTTGGTGCAGATAACTTTATCCAGTCCGGAGTTATTGACATTTTTCCGAAATTCAAGATGGCGGCCGCCGCCATCTTGGATTTTTAGATTATGTGAATTTGGCTATTTGGGTGTGTTGACAGTGTGGTATTTGTGTTCTGTGCCAAATTTGGTTCAAATATCTGTTATAGTAACTGAGATTGATGCACTTATGCTTCAGACGTTCATTTAATGACGTCACGCGAAATAACTTCCGGTTTCGACTTTTTGTCACGTGGTCATCTGCGCTTGGCCGTGATGCATCTTCCTGTGAAATTTGGTGCAGATATCTTTATCCAATGCGGAGTTATTGACATTTTGCCGAAATTAAAGATGGCGGCCGCCGCCATCTTGGATTTGTTGGGGAGCCATGGGACCACCCACGAAGGCACACTCGTGGTGCGTACTCCCTGTTAAAATTTCGTCATGATCGGATCAGTAGTTTTCAAGTTATAAGGGTTTGAAATTTTTGTCGTTTAGGCTTAAAAGTCCTATTGACCGTATATAATTCACGCCCCCAAAATTTGAGTTTTTGAGGAGTTTTACCCCCCAAATTTAGGGGCACATCATTCAGACCCCCAAAAGGCACATCCTTGCGTGATTTCACGTCTAATGAGCTATCGCGCGTAAAAATCCATCAACCGGTCTGACCAGTATGCGAGTCTCAGAAAAAAAGGTATAAATAAAAAAGGCACAAAAACTTTATATTTCACCCATATGCCCAGAAGCCCCCAGTGGATAGATTTGTACCAAATTTGGTTTAGGGGGTCCTCTCGCGGACTTAATCAATTGTGCGGAATTTTGTTGCAGTCGGCTCATGGGTTTCGATTCTATGAGGGGTCAAAATTCGCCATCTCCCATTGACTTGGCCGGTCGCCGTTAACACAGTGCTGGCGCTACCGCGCAGCCAGTGATGAGCTGACAAGTGAATGAGAGGAGGTGAGTCAAGACATGACTGGCGAAGCTGACGGAATGAATCAGGGAGTTGATTCCAGAGTCGGGGTGATCCAATTCTGAATGAGCGATCTGTGAATTTCAATGTGGAGATGGCTGGTGGGCGAGAAAGGGTGACAACTAATGAGGAGCGGGTGCTGCGAGGGGGTTGAACAGAGATTAGATTGTTAAGATAGCTAGGTTGACTGGTTGTAAGAACTTTGTATGTAAGAGAAAGAAGTTTATATCCAATGCGTTCCTTGACCATAGAGAGATTTGAGAATGGGAGTGATATGTGAGGATTTAGGAGCCTTAACAACAGCACGAGCAAGAGAGTTCTGGATCTGTTGGAGCCGGTTAAGTTGATGGTTTAAAAGGTTGTGATAGAGATAGTTACAGTAATCAAGTTTAGAATGGACAATGGAGGTGGCAATGGTGCTGGCTGTTTTGAAGTCGAGATATGGGCGAATACAGCGAAGTTCACGAAGGTGATTGTAGCAGGATTTAGAAAGTGCAGAGATTTGGTCGGAGAAAGTAAGGTGTTCATCACACACTCGCACGGTAGTGCGAGAGTGTTGTAAGGGCGACGAAGCAAGTCAATGGAGAAAGCCAAAATTTGACCCCCCGCCACGCCCAAATCCCGTAAGCGATCGTAATACAAATCGGCACACGTGATTACGTCGTGGACCCCTACACCTGTGCACAAGTTAGTCACGATCCGCCCAGGCGTTTCGTCTCTGCGCATGCGTGACTTTGCGCACCAAAAACGTGTTAGTTTTTT
>Ga0209338_1000614_pt1 | contig 10995 bp, 7 predicted proteins | sample OlaalgELextract1_FD_187374 | JGI IMG/M metagenome (GOLD analysis project Ga0209338, IMG submission 187374) | Olavius algarvensis symbiont microbial communities from Tuscany, Italy - Type A ELBA extract 1 (SPAdes) (version 2) | ecosystem: Host-associated > Annelida > Digestive system >... | reverse complement strand
GTGGCCCAGAAATGACGCTACTTCGTGTTCACTTCTTTAAAACACCCAAGTCAAGTTGCACAATTTCTGGCTTTGCATCACGATACGATTATGATACCGTAGCGCTATTTTATCTTGCGCCATCATGCCGTACCGTACGGTGATGCAACCGCAAGCACATACGCGATACATCTCGACTGGTGTTTTGCACAGGTGTGGTATAATGGGGATAAACCATGCAGCAGTTTCCCGCGGGATTGAGAATAACAAACACAGCCTCCACTTTGCATATATAGCCATATATGCGGATGCATATAATGGTATCAATCTGCGTGAAATTGTGGGAACTGTGGCCATCATCGCTGTCTACACATACTCTCTCGTCGAAAGTGTGCAAACGCGTGTGCACAAAAAGTGTGCGAACCGCATAAGTGCACGAAATTGTGCACTAAAATAATGATTGCGCAGGAAACCAGCTTACGCTGACTGTCAGTACCAGCTTCAACCGGATGTTTATTTGCTGGTAACAATTTGGCGGTATATAGTATAATCTATTCTATTGTCTATGAGTATAATAAGGTATAATAGTTGATAAAAATAAAAGCAGTAAAATAAAACCTGTGCGTTGATCTCATATTTAATTAGTGGAATCTATAAGTGTAGATAATTAGATATTTAGTAGATGTAAAAATGTACGACAACTCCGCATAGTGTTTAGTAACCTGTTATTACAGTACTATCGTAGATTATATAACCCTCACCGTAAAGAGTCCTGTTTGTTGCACTGTACCTAGTTGACGAGTTCAACAGTGAATGTACCGTATCTTTCCAAAGAAATTGAACTGTACTCATTTACTGTAATCTAACTCGGCTTATAGTATAAGCTACACTGTACCCAGCACTGGTTTAGGCCTAATCCTGGAATAATGGGATAATGCCCTGGTTTATTTTTCTGGTCTCTGCTAAATTAATGTTTATTGTGCATTATTAGGTTTAGGGTTAGGAACATGACTTAAGGCATTACTCCGTGTATGGAGATACCGCATCGACCCATTTTTGGCGTATAGTAGGCCCTTCCGCACCGTTCTGACCACAGTGTAGTACCGGTAGGTATTTTCTTGCCGGTATACGGTGCGGTCGGTGCAGTGATTCTAGGCATCCGTTGTTAGGCACCCGAGAAGCGTAAACGAGAATGCGCTATTGGTTTGTGTGCTGTAGCATTTTTGTCTTGGCCGCAATGTATACTTGCTACGTGTGTGCCAAATCTGAAGCAAGTATAGCAAAGTTTAGGGCTCATCTGCATCGACATCACGTAGTTGGAGAGTTGACCTATCCACTGCTATGTTGTGATTGCAAAGGACATTTTTCCAAAATATACAATTTTATGCGTCATGTCCGTAGCTTTCATAATAGCTTAGATGAAGCTGGGATAGAGGCATGTGGTGTTTCCAGTCACAATACCAGCATTGATATGCCAGCTCGACATGTACAGCATGGCGGGGCTGAAGATGTAGACGGTTGTAATGATGACATGGAAATGATGGAATGCAGTAATGATGACGTTTCCGAAATTTGTGTTGATTTGCGAGTGGAGGGCATATCTTTAGTGGCTGGGTTGCGGGCCAATAGCAGCATACCATTTAGTGTGGTGCCCGAAGTAGTCCAGTCATTCAATCATATGTCTAATTCTCTGGTTTCATTAGTACAGGCTGAGACACTGAACTGTCTGAAGTCATCTGGTGTGGATAGTAATGTGATTAAGGATGTGAAGTTGCACTTGGATGAAAAACTGAAGGGCAGCAGAGAACCCCTAGAATTTTTGTCTTCGCGGTATAAACAAGACTCCTTTTTTGACGGTCACAAACTTGCAGTCAAACCAGAGACAGTCGATTTTGGAACTAATTTTAGTAGCCAAAGCGGAAATAGCAGACTAGTTTACGAGTCATTCCAGTATGTGCCTGTGAAGAAAACCTTGCAGACCTTAATGCAAAACAGAGCATTTGTCGAGATGATGCTTGAAGACAAATGCGTGCCTGGAGTACTACAAGAATTTGTAGATGGGGATAAATTTAAAACCCACTCTTTGTTTAGTGATTCGAGCAAATTTTCGATAATTATCCAACTATTCTATGACGGTTTGGGTGTCACCAACCCACTGCGAGGCAACAGTACTTTGCACAACATTGGGGTGTTCTTTTACACGATAAAGAATATCCCTCACCGGTTTAACACCTGTTTTGCCAATGTCCATTTATTAGCATTATGCTACTCTGAAGACTTGAAAAAATATGGATTTGAGCCTGTATTGGAGGAGTTTGTTGCCGAAATGAATTTTTTGAGCAACACCGGGTTTGCAGGCAACTTCCCTGTGATTGGAGAGCAGACAATTTTCGCCAGTTTGGGCCAAGTAACCTGTGACAACCTCGCACTCAATGGAATTCTGGGCTTCATTGAGTCATTCTCGTGTGACTACTTCTGTAGTATTTGTTATGCATCACAGCAGGACATTCAGGTACATTTTCGAGAGGAATTTTTTCAGAAAAGGGGTCTTCGTGGCTATGGGGAAGATGTTCGAAAGTTGAGGCAGGGAACATCGAAAAAAAATCACATCAGAGGGGTTAAAACTGACTGTGTGCTGAACAAAATTGATGATTACCATGTAACTGACAACTGGAGCCTGGACATTATGCACGTAGTCCTGGAGGGGATAATTCCATTGGAATTGGGGTGTATTTTGTACAGTCTCTGCATTGTTGACAAAGCTGTAGGCTTTGAGTCGTTGACTTGTGAATTAGAAATATTTTGGGGAAAGCTGACAGTAGACAAAAGCCACAAGCCTATGCACTTGACTAAGCTAACAGAACCTGGACAAGGCTTAGCTCCAACCATGAAAGCAGTGCAGTATTGGACACTGCTAAAATACCTTCCGCTGGTCCTTGGAAATTTTGTGTCACCTGGTAATAAACACTGGCGTTTTTTGCTACACCTGTCACATCTTGTTGACTTATTATTTGCTCCAAGGTTCACACAAGGTATGGTGCACTACATGAGGTCAGTTGTTGAGGATCACTTGTCACAATATATTTACCTTTATGGCCATTATGCTGGGGTTAGAATTCGACCAAAGCACCATTTTTTGATTCATTTGCCAAGCATAATCTTGAAGTCAGGACCTCTTGTTGGAATGAGCTGTCTTCGATATGAGCTGAAGAATTCATTTTTCAAACGGTCAGCTCATATTGTGTGCAACTTCACAAATATATGCCGTACATTGGCATATCGACACCAGCAGCGATTTTTGTTTTCGTTGCTGTCAAGTGATCACTGTCGGAGGTCTCCTGTTGTTTATCAACAGCAGATGGTTCTTGTTAGCAGTCTACCATTTTGTAATTTGTTGTGTGACAAATTGGGGCTAGTGCACGATGAGCGTGTTTCATTAGCAGTAAAGCTGTGTGTTGCCACGGTTGAATACAAGCAAGGAAATTACATTGTTGTTGATGCCATGACTGAAAATGGCAATCTGGTGTTTGGCAAAATTGTTAAATTTGTGTCTTGCAGTCATAATGCTGATTGGTACATTGTTGTGGAATCTCTTACTACACTTGGATTTTGGGAACATTTTCATGCATACTGCATTTGTGATTTACAGCCTGTAAGTTACAGACTCTTAGCTCTCAGTGAAATGGTAGACCACCATCCACTACACTGCCATTCATCTGTGGTAAATAACACCCAGCAACAGCTCATCCGCGCTCCATACCACATATTTAAGCCTTAATTCCTATTGGCATTTTTGGCCATGGGATGGACATTGACGTTGTTGCAGTTTGCGTGTATATTTATGTACAGAATTATACACTGTGATACATAGGCGACGATCCAGATAAAAACCTGGGGGTGTCCACTTCCCTCCCTTCCCCTCCCCTTCCCTCCTGTCCCCTCCCCTCCCCGTAGAAGTAGGCCCCTTAAATCCAGCTAGGGGGTCTGGGGGAGCGCTGTAAGCTCCCCCAGCGGGGCAGCCGACATCGAATTTGGTTCATTTTAGCCTTAAAATGTGACATCTGGTGGCAACAATTTTAATATTTTTCGCGAGAACCAACTGACCAAATTTCGTGCATTTTAAAGAGTAAAGGCAAATTGGATTAATTTTTTGTCACTGTTCCTGGTTTTCCAGGAGTCTGGCGCGCTGCAAACGTCGTTACTGAAACGGAACCGTAGAATGAAGCAAAAGGACTGCCACTTAATGCAGCTACGGAGCTGGGGCAGAGGCCCGGGAAGTGTTTTTAAGTCGGGTGAGCAAAGTCTGTCGCGCCAAAGGCGCGACACCCGACAATCGAGGCGCCATAAGTGCCGAGGGGGTGTCCCCTCCCCACTAGGGGAGGGGTTTGGGGAGGGGGCACCAGACGACAGGAAATACTCTGACGAAACTGTGAAAAAGAAACTTTGTATGAAACCGTAATTCTGTTAGACTGTTAGTGATGCGCTAGCATGCAAATTTACTACAAACTGCAATAAAATGACGCTTCTGCCAAATTTTATTAATTGTGACAGTGATTAAATGGGCCAATAATTTATTTTGACAGCAATAAAACACACTTATGTATGTAGTTAATGATCACGTGGTTGACAATTCTGAGGGTGGGGTGTGGACACCACAAGGCCAAAAACTGGGGGTGTCCGGACACCGTGGACACCAATGGATTGTCGCCTATGCTTTGATAAATGACTGTGCTAATCAGACAGTTGTCTGTTTTTAAGTTACCGTATGTTGTACAGCTGACCTGTTGTTATTATAAACTGAACTCGTCCGTGACTTCGACAGCATGAGCAGTGAGTACGAGGACTTGCTGGCAACTTTGGCTGGAGTAATTGGAGAAGAAGCACCAGAGCACATCAGGAAGAACTTAAGAGGTAAGAGGACAAGGTAGCTCAGTAGCTGACAGTAGCTGTGCCATATAAAGCCATTTGTCGGCTGTTTTTTTTCAATTGCATCATTTTGCATGCTAACTTGCTAAGGACTGAATTGGGATGACTGTATTGGCTGTTACGAATATTCAGCTGTGCTGGTCGGTAGTAGTAGAGCAGCCAATCCTCTCTGTTTCCTACCCAGAGATTGTCAGACGTGACCACAGTCACAGTTACTGTTTAAACTTAATTAGTAGCCAGTTATTTTTTAAATTATTTATTTTGTGTGCTAGAAACCAAACCAAAGCTGTGACTTGTCGGTTTGTGTATCATTCGTTTTTTTAATCCTGGTCCATATGTCTTACTTTTTCCTATAGTTTCATGGTTTTTGCGGTATGTAAATTAATATTTTGACGTGTTTAATTGATTCTTCTGAATTATCTTCATGGGCTTAAGTTGGTTATACTTTTAGTCGTCAACAGCTGCTGGCATGAATTTTTAAGGTTGTTTATGAGTTTTGTATAGTAGCATTAACAGCATTGTGCTATATTTTTAGTGGTAAAATTTGTGTTTGTGTAGATGAACAAATCACAACAAAAGCTCGATTCCTGCTTCTTGATGGCAACGACCTTAAAGAGTTGGGTTTCGCGCTCGGACCACGGAAACAGCTTATGATGTGGCTTGCGAGAGAACGTGATGATGGCGGTGACGAGGTCAGAAGTGAGGCGAGCTCGTCATCACAACGTAGCACATCATCGCATCCTAGCACGCCATCAGCTGCTTCCTCGAGCAGTCGCAGAAAATTCCAGGTGAATAAAATTTGCTAACTAGCTAGTTATTGACAGTATTAAATAGGGCTGAAGCGGTTCCGTCTTTGCAACTGCCGGTTCGGTTTTCAGCGCCGTTATTAGGTTTCGGTTTTTTTCAGTTTTCTTCATCACCAAAATGCCCACGAAAGAGAATGCAGTAAGGCCAACTGTAGTAGGCCCTATGTGCCTATAACATGTAACGTTACGATTGCGTCAGAGCCTGCTTCGATCGATTACGATCGATTTTTCGAAAAAAATCGCGATGTCGATGTCAATTCGATGTAACACTATTGAGCATTATTGCTCACGTAAACAAGTCGTTATCGTACGCTCGCGAGATCTCGTTACTCTCGTGATATCTCGCGAGTCGAAAGCGAGATGTTTACATGAGCGATAATGCATTTAATTCACATGTGTGACGGAAATAAGTTAGTATCTTTCTGTCGTTTTCACGTTAGTAACGGCTAGTTTCACTTATTTCATACATAAAGATAAGTTGATAGACTTACTGTACTTGTGCACAGTAGTACGTGCGTCATATGTGCTTTTTGGCAGAAAACCGTCACGCAGGCACGGGAAAATCACAGTTTCGGTTTTCCGCAGTTTTGGGGGAAAACCGAGGTTTCGGTTTTAAAACCGCTCCAGCCCTAGTATTAAACTTTCTATGCTGAACTACTTATAACCTTTTTATTTAATTTAACTTTACATTTTAACCAGATTAATTAAATCGATGAATTGTGAATTAGTTGTACACGACTTGGCTGATTTTCATTAAACTATGATAGCATAGTCCTTAACAATTAACAGTTAAAATGACATCTGTCCTCAATGGAGATTTGAAGTTTACCCTGTTGTTTGTTTGGATGAAGAACTTTCATGTTGAAAACCTGCTGCAAGGAAAAAAAACTGAGAAATTCGACGGGGAGGTCATTTCAACTCGACTAAAGGATGGAATAATATACACGCCAAAGGAACGTTCATTCCTGACCAAAACAGTCTGCACATATCTCATGGAAAACTGTGAGAGGTATTGTTGTTGTAGTATTGCAGCTGCTCAAGTTAACTGTTCCAGTCATGATATATTTTTGATTATTACCATTTTAATTTTACTATAGTTTGTTGAACTACTTTTAATTTATTAATTTAATTTACTTTGCATTGAAATTAAATTGCACTTAAACTCTTTTACAGGTCAGCTGACCATGACTAATTGAGTAATTTGGTGTTATGCAGATTCGTCCGATAGTGAGCAGATTTTCCTTAATTTAATCATTATTCTTTGTCTCTTTTGTGATGCTGTGAAATTTCAGAAAATCGTAATGGAATAGTATTTTACAGTAATGTACAGTGTAGCTTGGTCAACATGACAGTGCAAAGGTTAATCTTAAGTTGCTTGATAGCTCTGGGATATTGTAATGTTGCAGGAAAAATGACCCGACAATGGAGGAGAAAGTTGACATGGCGCAGTCCATTACTACCTGCTTTCCTGTCTTGAAAGATCCCGTGACCGGTGGATATGTAAGTATTGCTTGTTTCTGTTGTTAAATTTGCTTGCCATGTCCCTGTGTACAATGCAAAATCTAATGCATAGTCAGGCTGCTCTAATTTTTAATATTCCTACAAGGTGGGTTAAATAGTGACCTCTACAAATCAACAATTATTGTGATCTTAATAGGACTATACATTATATGAGAAAAACATAAATTTTAAACTAAAAGGAACTTTCTTAGATTTGTTTTCAATGTTACATCTTTTCTGTAGTGTGTTGATGTGTGTTGATGTGCTTATCAGTGTTGCATTCTGTGTCTGCGACAATGATGCAGTGCCATTGTTTGGCTCTAAGAGTTCTTAATTAATGCAACTGCAGTGTTAACTGTATTTAAAATATTATTAAGCGCCTCACTTTAATTTAGTAACAGAGGTGCTTATTGAGATAGGCTGTGTCGTGACGTCGTTGGTTGGTTGGTTGGTTGTCACGCGCGTGCACTGTGGCCAAACGGTGCATCATAGGCCTATAGTTACTATGGAACACTAATAGGAACCCCTACAAATTTCGACCCCCTGGGGTGACTCCTATATGTTCCAAACTGATTGAGGTACAATGATTGAGGAAGTGAAGCGTGTTTTGTCAAATTACTTTGACCTCTTGTTTCTCATTATTTCAGGGCGAGTTCTGTGACCCCAAATCGCATAGTGGTTACATTAACTACTACGTGAGGAAGGTGCGCTCACGCTCATCTGAAATCCAGACAAGGTGGACACATCAAAGGAAGCGTAAGATGTAAGTATGGTATATTTCTATCAAGTTAGGTGGATCATATTCAGCCGGCCATGTGTTTAGCGTCTAAACCTGACCCTAACCATAACTGTAGCCATGTGTAGAAAGGACAAGCACACGGCTGAATGGCGCACGGCTAGCCGTAGGCTGTCCTAGCAGTTTGAATATGACCAAATTCGTCCACGAATGTGATGGCCGAATTGGTACAGTCGTGTGGCCGAAGTGCCTGTGGCCGAAGTGGTTTGTGGCCGAATTGGCCTGTGGCCGAACTGGATGTCATTCCTCTGATTAGTCATCGTGAATTGCTTACAGGTTTTGAATAGCCACTGCATTTGTGCTTGCTTCGTTACCACAGATTAATTTTTGAACAGGAGCATTTAGTTTGCTGTGTACTATGCAGGGATACATCAGTCGAAATTGACGACGACGAGGCGGATGTCCGCAACCTACGAGAGAGGCGCCCGAATGCCAGCAACCGGGTTGAACTCCTCGAGATGATGGACAGGACAAGAGCAGAACGGCGCCATTGGATCAAATCGAAAGCTCCGACCATCACAGAAATACTTCAGAAGTATCCACGCTTCCAGGACATTGATGAAGCCGTGAGTTTGTTGGTTTCTGTAAGGGCCATTAATTGTCTAGATGTCTGATGTCTGTACTTGACGCCAACGCCGAAAACGCGAGACCCCCGACAATCATTATTACACTATTCACCAGTCGTAGACTTTTTATTTCTCAAGCGATTTAGATGCGGTTCAGGTCGATTGCTTCAGTGAAAAGTAGCGTGTATTACAAAGTGCAGCTTACGTTATTTGCGGGGGTAAGATAAGGTTTGTGGGTGGGTGGGTATGTCGACTTTCAGTGATGGCGAGGTTTGATCACGTACAGTGTAATCAAAGTACTGGCATTCCTATACCTAACGTCGGGTTGTCAAGACTGGTTACGCATAATTACCGTAATGTTACCCGTACTTCGAACTCTACGTGTGTATAGTCATTTCTGAACTGCTTAATCACACGGTTGGCCGTCGAAATTTACTAAGTGGGTATGCTCTCATTAACATCACGGCCTTAGGGCCGGTTGCACCAACGCTACCGTCACTTAGTTAATCTCCGTTTAACTTTAAGCGGAGATTAAATTGTCACTTATCTCGCGTTCGTGTATAAGAAATAAGATTTCTTATATTATATTTGTAGTAAACATGTTCATCATAACAGTTGTTTTTGTTGCCTTGCAGTTGAAAGAGGAATTTACGTGTGTCGTGAAAGACAGCAGCTCCTTAATGGTCAACGTTGCTCCGTTGAAACCAAAGATCCTCAGTGTAGCCAAAGGCCATTTGTTGGCAGCGCCGCTCGTCAGTCAGCTCGACACTGATGCAGCTGAAGGTAACAATACGTACGGTAGTTACAGACCCCGCAGACAGAATTGTGATGCCGTAAGCCGAACTTCACCTAGTGACGTTTGGCTAAAATGTACAATACCACAGTGGTTTCCTAAGTATCCAAGATGTCACTTTCTGTCTGACTTCTGGGGCTTCGCCATCAGACCCCCAACGGGGCTCTGCCCCTGCACCCGGTGTGGACTTCCATCCACAGACCCCCCTGAAACTTATCCCCTGCTTTTCCAAATTTGTTCCCCTTTGGGGTCAAAAAGCTGGAAGGTTTTCAGCTTTAGGGGTGCTTTGCCCCCTGACCAGGGGCTCTGCCCCTGGACCCCGCTGGGGGCTCTGCCTCTAGACCCCCATTATAGGCTCGAGCTCCCGCGCTCGCCATCCGGCCCCCCTTTGCTTAATTCCTGGATCCGCCCCTGATTTGAGATCGTTTTGCAGCTTTTTGGCAAAAGTTATATAGTTTTCCGCCTTTCCTCGCCATACAAAATGATATGACCTTGAAAGGTCACTCAATGTTATTTCAAAAACCTACCCTTAGAATTGTTTGTCCTCTTGCTGTTACCTTTTAGTGGTAACAGTCACCGACAATATTTTCTTGAGTACACTATAGTGATTAATCTGTGCAGCCAGCAGAATGGGATAACCGGAGGTTTTCCAAATGTCTTCTGTAAAAGGCTGCGACTGTAACTTAAGTGGTCTGTTTTGGTTCCAGACACGAAAAGCGAGGTGGCATTCAAATGTCTCGTGGCCATGCTACGACCACCACCGCAGAAGAAGGTGACCGGCCCTCTGCCCTCAGTCACCACCAGCATTGGATACTTCTTCAATGACTGTCAGGTACATGGTGAAGTATAATAATAAAATATTGCATTGCATGCTGGCACGTGATCTTTAACAGTCGGCGTAGTGCATAAGGAGTTCCGATAATGTCACAAATGCAATTCGCCGTGTTAGATTTTAGAATTTTATTGCTTAATTATTACATTGGAGTCTTAAACACTGACACCGTAATTGTAGTTGTTGCTGTTTTGTGCATGGCTGTCAGGATTGCACGGTGGAGGAGGCCGTGGAACGACTCCGCACTGATGGTTGCCGTCAGCCATGTCTGTTCCGAATCGGCGACAAATTTTACCTGAAAGTTGACAACTCAGCAATCCCACTGCCCAACGCAAGTTGCTTCACAGAAGCAGTGGAGTTTCTTGTAATGGCATTCTATGTCTTTCACGTAGAGTATCCTGCTCCACTGCGGGCATTTTATGCTTGTTTGGAGCGTTTGATGGGAGTTGGGGGAAAGCAGAACAGTTCTGTTCTGAGGGACTTTTTCCGAGCTCTGGATGCAGCCCAGTAGCATAATCACAGTGATCCCAGCGGTCCTGTAAATCCTGTATTTTCCTGTATTTTTGTAGCTGTCCTGTATTTTCCTGTATTTTACTGTGTTCACTTGCCTGCCGCGTTGCCGAGTTTATTCATTTACTCATGAAGTCCGGTCGACATATATTGTGCATTAAAAGCTTTCAGATGCCATCAAAGCAGGCAACATGGACCAGATATCTGTAGCTCACGCCATGATAGAAATTGCTCGTAAACGAATGAGTGAAGCCACAAACAAATTGTCAACGCTGGCTGCTAAAAGG
>Ga0209338_1000613_pt1 | contig 10998 bp, 7 predicted proteins | sample OlaalgELextract1_FD_187374 | JGI IMG/M metagenome (GOLD analysis project Ga0209338, IMG submission 187374) | Olavius algarvensis symbiont microbial communities from Tuscany, Italy - Type A ELBA extract 1 (SPAdes) (version 2) | ecosystem: Host-associated > Annelida > Digestive system >... | reverse complement strand
AACGCGGAACGAGGTTCGCTCAGTTGACGTGCACATGCCAGTCGATGTTCTTGGAATCTACGTCTATCTTCCAATAGTCTCGGAACAAAAGGCATGAGCCGCTCCAGTCGCAGGTTCAGCGCCGTTCGCACTGATGGAGGACTCCTCCCGCAGGATATTCTGAGCCGCATCCAAAGCGGCGATTCAACCCTGCCCGGAACCAGGGCGGACACCTATAATTTAGGGCCGCACGAACGCATCGGCGAGGCTGTCAACCGCTCCTGGAACCAGCTAATCGCCACCTGGCGGGTTTTTCGGAAAGCCTTGGAGAAGGAACCGGAGCATTCACCGGCAAGCGGCCTTACCCGCGATCGCTGGCTCCTGCCGCTTTTCAAGGAGTTGGAATACGGACGACTCCCCAGGGGCAGAGCCATCAAGACGGAGGGCAGAAGCTTCTCCATCTCCCACACATGGCATAACTCCCCAATCCATCTCTTGGGATGCCGAGTCGACCTCGACCGCAGGCAGAAGGGCGTGGCCGGAGCGGCCCAGTCTTCGCCTCACGGCCTGGTTCAGGCCTTCCTGAACCAGTCGGATAAGCATTTATGGGGCTTTGTTGCCAACGGCTATCGGCTGAGACTGCTGCGCGATCATCACAGCCTGACCAGGCAGGCCTATGTGGAGTTCGATCTCCAGGCCATTATGGACGGGGAGCAGTACAGCGAGTTCCTGCTGCTCTGGCTGATATGCCACCAGAGTCGGGTTGAAGCCGAGAAGTCCGAGGACTGCTGGCTCGAAACCTGGTTCGGTATTTCGCAGGATGAGGGCGTTCGAGCCCTGGACAAGCTCCGAGGAGGCGTGGAGAAGGCCATAGAGAGTCTGGGCACGGGATTTTTGAACCATCAGGCCAACACAAGACTGAAGGAAGCCCTGCAATCCGGAGCTCTCGACAAGCAGGAATACTACAGGCAGATTCTTCGACTGGCCTACCGGCTTATCTTCCTCTTCGCGGCCGAGGAGCGGGAAGCCCTGCTGAATCCAAATGCGCCCGAAGAGGCGCAGGAACGCTACCGCCGCCACTACGCCGCGGGCAGGCTGCGGGAGCTGGCCGACAAGAGGCGCGGCGGACCCCATGGCGACTTATGGCAGGGACTCGCTCTGATTATGAATAAACTGAACAACGGCTACAAGGATTTGGCGCTCCCCGCCCTGGGCAGCCTGCTCTGGAACCCGGAGGCCTGTTCGTATCTGATGGACGCCGGGTGCGCCAACGAGCATGTCCTCAGCGCCGTTCGCTCTCTTTCACACATTCAGGAAGGCTCCACCCGCCTGCCTGTAAACTGGCGCAACGTGGGCGCGGACGAGCTGGGGAGCGTTTACGAGAGCCTGCTCGAACTGCACCCGCACATCGGTTTCGGCAACTTCAAACTCGCCACCGAGGCCGGCCACGAGCGCAAAACCACCGGCAGCTATTACACTTCGGCAACCCTGGTGGACTGCCTGCTGGACACCACTCTGAATCCGATGCTCGATGAGGCATGCAGGAAGCCCAATGCGGAAGAGGCCATTCTGAACTTGAAGATTTGCGATCCGGCCTGCGGATCGGGGTGCTTCCTGGTGGCGGCCGCCCGCCGCATAGCCAGGCGCCTTGCCGCCGTTCGCCTGGGCGATGATGAGCCGAGCCCCACTGATGTTCAAACGGCGCTTCGCGATGTTGTGGGCAGGTGCATCTTCGGTGTAGACCTGAACCCCATGGCCGTGGAGCTCTGCAAGGTGAGCCTCTGGATGGAGGCCCTCGAGCCAGGCAAGCCGCTCTCCTTCCTGGACAGCCATATCCAATGCGGAAACGCGCTGCTGGGCGCAACGCCCGCCCTGATGGCGGGGGGCATTCCGGACGGCGCCTTCGATGCCATAGAGGGAGACGACAGAAAGGCGGCCCAGGCGCTGAAAAAGCAGAACAGGAGCGAACGAAAAGACCTGGAAGCCGGCCAGAAGACCATGCTCGCGGATTTCGATGAGGCGGCGGAAGCGGCGCTGGTATCGAAAAGGGCCGCGGACATCGAAGATGCGCCCGACAACCGGATAAAGAGCCTTCGCGTAAAGGAGAAGAGCTGGAAGGCGCTTACCGAATCCCATGAATTCAGGGACGCCTGGTTTAGAGCCGACGCGTGGACATCCATCTTTTTCGCCGTTAAGCAAACTGGCGGCGCGCCGGTGATTACAGAAAATCTATGGAACAGGTTGAGCCGGGACGCCGTGCCGCAGGCTATCCGAAATTCCGTGTGCGAACTGGCAGAGGAGTATCGCTTCTTTCACTGGCAGCTCGCCTTTCCAGCCGTGTTTCCGGCCGGAAAATCAGGTTCGGAAGTCGGATTTGACGCGGTTATCGGAAATCCGCCGTGGGACAAGCTTAAGCCTTATACGCAGGAATTCTTCTCCGAGTACAATCCCGATATCAGGTTTCAGGATTTAGCCGGAGAGAGGCGCATGATAATGGGTCTGCTCGAGGATGACGCCACCGCCGCGAAATGGGCCCGATATCGAAGAAACATCTACGCCCAGGCGCTGTTCATCAAGAAGAGCGGGCGCTACGACAAGAGGGGAGTGGGAGATATCAATCTATATCAGGCGTTTATCGAAGTTGCGCTCACGATAACAAGGGGGCGCGCGTCCCAGCTGGTGCCGGCGGGGTTCTACAACGGCGTCCACTGCAAGCCCGTTAGAAAGGACTTGTTCGAAAACCATCAGCTTGAAAGCATCTACGGCTTTGACAACCCTGGAGGCATCTGGTTCGAGGGGATTGATAGTCGGTTCAAATTTGCAATCTACAGCGTCATCCGCTTTGGCCGAACAAGGAGCTTCAAGACCGCATTCAACATCAGGAGCCGCCCGCGGCTCTCGAGCGTTATGGCCGGGAACTGCCTGAGCATGCCCCTGTCCCTTGTCCATGATTTGTCGCCGGAAAACCTGGACATCCTGGAGTTCGAAAGCCCGAAAGGCATCGAAATCGCCAAAAAACTCTATGCCCGCTGGCCGCGGCTGGGGAGCGAAGAGGCGGGAGGCTCCAGGTACTATCAGCTTCGCGAAATCGATATGGGCAATGACCGGGAACTGTTCTCCGAAAACCCTGACGGCCTTCCCCTCTACCAGGGGAGGATGCTGGGACAGTACGATCACTGCTACAAGGGGTATCGCTCCGGAAGAGGTCGCGCGACCATATGGGAAAAGCTGGACTTCGGCTCCAAGTCTATTCAGCCTCAGTGGCGGGTGCTTAAAAAAAACATTCCGGCCAGACTCGGCAAAAGTCCCTTCAGCTACCGCGCGGGATACCATGATATCGCGCACCCTGCAGACGAGCGAAGCTTCATCGCGGCTCTGCTGCCAAATGCCTGCATCGCAGGGCATGCTGTTCCAACCATAGTATTTGCGGAGGACTGGGCCCTGATTCCATGGCTGGCTACAGCCAACTCCTTCACCATGGACTTTCTGGTGAGAAAGAAGATTGGACTTCATGTCACCTTCACGGTTTTGAACAGCCTGCCCTTCCCCCGCTATAAGGTGGAAGATTCGATACTCGCCAGGCTGGCGCCCCTCGTACTTCGCCTTTCCTGCACGACGCCCGAGATGAACGCATACTGGAACGCCATGGCATCCTATGGCTGGGTTCAGCCCATCGGGCCGAATTCAGAGCCGCCCGGACTCTCAAGGGGGGAAGAGCGCCTTAACGCGCGCGCGGCAATCGATGCAATCGTGGCCCGGGATATCTACGGCCTTTCCGAAGAGGAACTCTTCTACCTGCTCGACGCCTTCCCCCTGGTTCGCCGAAGGGACGAAGAAAAATACGGCGAGTACAGAACGAAAAAACTGATTCTGGAGGCCTACAGGGGGCAAGAATGAAAAAAGCAGATAGGCCTTTGAGCGCGGCCTGGACTCCGGATGCGGGCAACTGCCCGGAATGCGCCTCGCTCTCTGGCAGCCGGATAACATGCAAGCGGGATTTCTGAGCAATCAGCACAAATAAACTGGCGAGGGCAGTATCCGATACGATTTGGCAGGGGGGCATCCCGATGAATGGTTTCTGAGATTGCTGCCAGCCGGCAACCGGGAATCAGGGCAAATCTGGCAGCAATAATGAACTTCAGGTGTTTCCGCACCTCAAAGGTAGTAACTTCAGGAACCGGCAATAAATTTTTCAAATCTGGGGAAAAAAGCGAAACTGCAGAAGATTCAGGCAAACAGCCAAAACCCCCGATTATCGCCGCAATCCCGAAAAGAATCGGCAAAGAGGTTTCCCCAAAATATGAAAGCGGGAATAAGGGCTTGCACATTCAAATCAACATCATTTGTTTTGGGGATTTTTTTGTCAGCATGAGCGCTGCAATTCTGTTCAAAGTGTCCGGCATAGCGACAGGGAGGCCCGGCGGAGCGGGAATCACCATCAGCTGAAGGATAAGATTTGCATCAGCTCATACAAAAGAACAACTGCCCCTGATGATGAGCTTGAGCTGCAGGACTACCGGCAATTCCCGCCCACATCGCAGGCGGCAGTCAGAACTGAAGTACCATGCATTCCCGCTGACATCCAGACTGAATATCTTAAGATGTGTTATGATGCTTCTTTTCATGATGCCTGTGCACTACAGTACTGCAGCAAGCTGATCGAAGAGAGCTCTGTGCCTGAAATTTCATGATTTTAATACTTGCATATAACCGCTTATACGAGTATATTGTATGCAGATATAAGCAGATATAAGGAGCAGCCAACTCTTAAGAGAGTGTACGCAGACGTATTCAAAGCTCTGGCAGATGAAACACGCTTAACCATCATGGCGCTTTTGCTTAGGCATGGAAAACTTTGTGTCTGTGATGTCATGAGAGTTCTCACAAACTTCCCAATCCAAAGCATCACGGCATCTGCGATATCTCAAGAGAACGCGGGGCTTCTGGATAACCGGCGCGAGGGCACCTTGAGTTTACTACATGATGCATCCTCATCCCGGCAAGGAGCCGGGCCGGGTTCTTCGAGCGATTGCCGAGCTCATCTCATCTCTTCTTAGCCGATGAGACAGAATCGCGTCTAAGTGAATGGCTGGGAAAAAGGCTGGCCGGTGGAGCTGCCTGCGAAGCCGCGCTTTGCAAATAAGCTTAAAGGAATCTGATGGCTGCAACCAGGATGCGTATCACCAAAGAAGGCCCCGGATTCTTCGAACTCTCTCTGGCCGTCTGGCTCATTTTGTACAGTGGAACCGGTTTTTGGCAAGCTGGCTCCCCCCCGGTGGCCCAGTGGATGAACTCCCGGTTAAGGTTGACGGCGTTCCGGAAATCTCCATCCATTGCTGCATGATGTGTCCCCCCTTCATGATGTGTCCCATAGTGAAAAACGTGAAACCGATTCACCGAAATTCTTCAGGCAGGCAAAAATCTGAAGCCCGCGGGTCTGACTCTTCTTGCCAACCGGGCTGTCTTTCCGGGAACGCTGTCGGTGCCGATGCGGCGGGTCTGGTTGAAATAACCCCGGGCCTCGAGGTGTCGGCGATGCGCAGGGTGCACAATGCTGCAAGTACCCCTAATGCCATCCTCATTTGGCCGGCGTGGTTGGCCTGCTTATATCGAGGTGCCGGCAATGCTGGTGCGGATTTGCTTGAAAACTACAGGCTGGTTCGATTCTAAAAAAAAGGTGAGAAATTATGAAAATTCAATTCCTGTATTCTGATGAATGTCCCAATACAGAAACCGCATACAGCAGACTGGAAGAAGCTGTATCGGAGCTGGTTTCGGATACCACCATAGAAAAAATAAAAGTTGCAACAGAGGAAGCGGCGCAAAAGTATAATTTCTATGGATCGCCCTCGATTCACATCGATGGTATGGATTTGGAATACGATTCCGCACGCCAACCATCCATATCCTGCCGGCTTTATGGCGATGAAGGCGTACCGCCGAAATGGCTCATCGAGGCGAGCATCCTTAACGCGCTTAAACCGAAAGGACTTCTCTTTCTTTGCGTAAACAATTCCGCCCGCAGCCAAATCGGCGAAGGCATCGCGCGCAAGCTCGCTCCCGCTGGAGTAAGGGTTCAATCTGCCGGTTCCAAACCAACAAGCGTCCGGCCGGATGCGATTGCAGTTCTGTCGGAGCTGGGTATCGATGCGTCAAAACAGAGCTCTAAAAATGCTTCTCAGATAAATCCGGCCACTGTCGATACCGTAATTACGTTGTGCGGCGAAGAAGAATGCCCACTATTCCCGGGAGAAGTGCATCGGGTGCATTGGGAATTACCCGATCCTGCCTCACCAGATGCTTTTCGCAGGGTTGCAGATGAACTGAAAAAACGCCTTTCAATCATATTCGCCAACAACGCAGAGCTGAAGGAAGCCGATTCTGTTAGAAGCCAGGTGTCTTCCTTTTATGCGAGGAGCATTCAGTCATCTGGTGGATGCTGTGACGGTCCGAAAGCTGGTGTCTTATCCAAAATGGCTGGTTATTCAGAAAACGAGCTCTCAGACATTCCCGATGGTGCAGTTTCATTCGGCTGTGGCAATCCACTCGCACTTTCCGAAGTCAAAGAAGGACAAATCGTACTCGATCTCGGCAGTGGCGCTGGAATCGATTTAATCATGGCAGCTAAAAAAGTCGGCTCAAAAGGCAGGGTGATCGGTATCGACATGACCGATGAAATGATAGCCAAAGCCCGGAAGAACATCGCTGATTCAGGATTTCAAAACATCGAGGTGCGCAAAGGCATGATAGAAAAATTGCCCGTGGAGAGCGCATCGATAGACTGGGTTATTTCAAACTGCGTTATCAACCTTTCTCCGGAGAAAGACAAAGTATTTGCCGAAATATATCGGGTGCTCAAACCCGGTGGCCGTATCTCTATCTCGGATATCGTCGCCGCAGAAATGCCGGACTCCGTCAAGCGGAACATGGAGCTCTATGCTTCCTGCATTGCAGGGGCAATTCCCGAAGAAGAATATCTTGCCGAACTGAAACAATGCGGACTGAGGGATGTTTTGGTAGCATCACGCCTCGTTTATGACAGGAACCAGCTTAAGTCATTGGTAACCTCTGAAACTTCCGGCGGATGCAGCTGCTCTTCCGAAAACTTAACTGATGAACTGAAAAACAACATCATAACCGCTCTCGACGGGAAGGTTGCCAGCCTCAAATTTTCCGCATTGAAACCCTCCAGCGGCATCGGGACAGATTTAGAACCCTCGTGTTGTTGTTCGGATGAAAGCAAGCCAGCCTCATATAAGGGAAGATGCTGCGAGCAATGAAAATGAGCACGAGAATTTGCCGGAATGAAAGGCAAATGAGCGGTCGAATGAGGTAATCGAGTACATCATCCTGCCTGCAACTCTGATAATTATCTCCCTGTCTCTGTGGTGAACTCACACTATCTTCATCAGCAAAGTTTGATATCAGGAACGACGCCCGGATAAGAATGTCGTCTTCTGAAGAGGTGTGTAAAAGTTGGAGGCGGATGTTGAATCGGCCAGAGTGCCGTGATTCACGAAGGAACAACTACCTGAAGCGAGCTTACCTTATCGACAATCGATGGCCTGCCGCCGACACTCTCCCCTACCCGCGGCCAATTGTGAAACTCCAGCATTCATGTCAAACTCTCTCTCTTGACGAGCCCTCAGCTGCTGTGTTCCCATAAACAGGTTATGTCGGGGAAATTGATTATGTGCGTCGGCGGCGCGAATGTCGACAGAAAAGCGAAAACCATCGCACAGTTTGAAAAAGGTACTTCCAACCCCGGCAGGCTCACCACATCGAGCGGAGGTGTTGCCCGCAATGTGGCAGAGGCGCTTGCCCGGCTGGGCGCCAAGGTGTCATTGGTGACCGTCTTTGGCGACGATGCGGACGGCGCCTGGTTAAAAAAGACAACAGCCCGGGCAGGAGTCTACCTTGGCCACTCAACCATACTTCCATCAAAAAGAACCGGAACCTATACCGCCATCCTGGACTGCTCAGGAGAATTACAAGCATCCGTATCCGACATGGCTCTCTATGACAGTCTCGATTTCGGGTTCATCGAGAAAAAATGGCTGAAAATCGAAGAGGGCGATATCGTTTTTATGGACACAAACTTCTCAGCAGAAGTAATCGAGTACATCATCGGGCAGTCGTTAGACAGAGGCAAGCAATTGATTGTGAATCCGGTTTCAACACATAAGACAAAGAAATTACCTGATAATCTATCAGGCATCGATCTGATTCTGCCTAACCGCGATGAAGCAGCCGTGCTGTCCGGAATCGATATCAAGACACCGGATGATGCAATAGAAGCCGGCAGGCAAATACGGAAACGAGGGGCGGCACGCGCGTTGATCAGCCTTGGCGCTGAAGGACAGTGTATTGTCACAGACGAAGAATCCAGACACATTCCGGTACTCATGACAGATGTCATTGATGTAACCGGTGCCGGCGATTCCCACTCTGCAGGTGTTATATTCGGCCTCTCCACAGGAAAATCTCTGGAAGTATCTGCCAAACTCGGAACAGCCGCTGCCATACAAGCTTTAAGAAGCAAGCATGCTGTCCATCCAGAACTCAGTGCAGATAAACTCTACAAACTTACAGGCGAACCTGCATAACAAATGAATCTGGCGAGATGGGTTGCATATTCCGACGAAGTCCAGCAGGCCAAAACAGACGGCTTGCCTGTTGTGGCTCTCGAATCAACCATAATTGCACACGGGATGCCGTATCCCGCGAATGTCGAGACTGCGATGGAAGTTGAAAAAATAATCCGTGATAACGGTGCGATCCCTGCAACCATCGCAATAATGAAGGGGAAAATCAGAATTGGCTTGAGTGAAGATGATATTGACTACATCGGCAATAAGACGTCTGCACAAAAAGTCAGCCGGAGAGATATTGCAATTGTTCTGGCAAAGAAAAGAGACGGCGCCACAACGGTAGCTGCAACAATGATATGCGCAGAATCTGCGGGAATTGAAGTATTTGTAACCGGGGGCATCGGAGGCGTGCACAAAAAGGGAGAAGTCACGATGGACATTTCCGCGGATCTTCCGGAACTTGGCCGTACAAGTGTTACTGTCGTGTGCGCTGGCGCCAAAGCCATTCTGGACATTGGCAGAACAATGGAGTTTCTCGAAACGCACGGCGTCCCTGTTATCGGATATCAAACAGATGAGTTTCCGGCTTTTTACATACGATCAAGCGGATACCCGGTGAATACCCGCGTTGACACACCGGAAGAAACCGCACATTTAATTCGTGTTCAAAGAGAAATGGGAATTCGCGGCGGAATGGTTATTGCAACTCCCGTACCGGAAGCAGAGGCGATGGACAGTGCAGAGATGCAAAACGCAATTCAGAAGTCTCTCGAGGAAGCGAAAGAAAAAAATGTCCGTGGAAAAGACGTTACACCATTCCTGCTCAACCGGATCCAGGAAATCACCGGAGGCAGAAGCCTTGAAGCAAACATCGCGCTCATAAAAAATAACGCTGCAACCGGCGCAAGGATTGCCGTTGCGTTAAATTCGCAATAATAGAAAATTCGCCACATCGAGGTTCAACAAAACAGGCGGGATGACTGCTTCAGCTCTGTCGCAGGAAAGCGTATCCAGTATATCGATGTAATGCCAACCCAAGGCTGCACAAACCATGCTCCAGATGAAGGAATTGACACCACCGTGCTCCCAGGGACGCATTTTGTGGTGAGTAAAAACCATCTGGCTGGCGTGCTACCGGTGCAACGCAGAAGCGTTCAACCACAGAGCAGAACCCCCGCTCTCACAGAGCCGCATCGGCGTCTCAGCGCGTCATCTATCCCTTGCCAGCTGCCGCCAGCGCTGCATCGTAGTTTGGCTCCGAGCCAATATCCGGCACCTGCTCTGAATAAAGAACCCTGCCGGCTGAGTCCACAACGATGACAACCCGTGAGCACAGGCCCGCGAGAATACCGTTATCAATCTTCAAGCCGTAATCCTCGGGAAAGGTTGATCTGAAACAGGATAGGCTAACCACGCCAGCCAGATTTTCCGCACCGCAAAAGCGTTTGTGTGCGAATGGAAGATCGGCTGAAACGTTGAGAACTTCAACCCCGTCCATCGAACCAGCTTCTTTATTGAAGATACGCACCGAGGTGGCGCAAACGGCCGTATCGACGCTGGGAAAGACGTTCAGCACCCTCACCCCGTCGAAGTTCGAGAGTTTAACCTCTTCGAGGTTTGTATTAACAAGACAGAACTCCGGAGCGATGCTTCCCACGGGGGGAAGACTGCCGCTTGTCCGGATCTGGATTCCCTTGAATGTAATTTCGGCCATCAGACTCTCCTGTCCGCGGACTCATGCCGCCAGTGATTTGCTGACAATATACCACAAAGCACATTTTTCAGTAAATGCTGTTAGCATGTTGTGATGAGGTATGGAGCCTGCGGCAACGACAGGAGACAGCGCCAGCCTTCCTGCCGCAAGCGAAATGCTCGACAGGAACCTCATCTGACGCCTTAGAGTCCAATCAGGTATAGGGGCAGCCCCTGCTGCCATGCGGAGAGGGCGCCGGCAACAGAAACACGCTTTAACCACCCCTCCGGAGTGGCTGTGGACTCAACCGGCAATGTCTATGTGGCAGATGAGAACAACCACCGCATCCGGAAGACAAGAGTACAAGGTGCCCTGGCCAGCGGTACAGCGGGTTCTGCGGATGACGTCTCATGTTAAGTGTGGTATCTTTTAGAATTGCCTCTCGATGCGAAGGCCGGGGCCGATTATCGCTTTGAAAGTAGACGCTGAGTTTGGGGAAACTCCTGAATTCACTGGCGAATCAAGATGAATTGGGTTATAATAATATTTGAGATTATAATTAACTCATTATAGGAGAAAATATGAATAAAATATCCAGTATCTCGGTTTTGGCTCTTATGAGCCTTTTGGTATCCTGCAAGGTTCCCGAGAGCAAGGCCAAGATTCCCGAGAGCAATGCTTGGATGGTAACCACCTTGGCCGGCAGTGGCACAGCGGGTTCTGCGGATGGCACCG
>Ga0209338_1000611_pt1 | contig 11012 bp, 6 predicted proteins | sample OlaalgELextract1_FD_187374 | JGI IMG/M metagenome (GOLD analysis project Ga0209338, IMG submission 187374) | Olavius algarvensis symbiont microbial communities from Tuscany, Italy - Type A ELBA extract 1 (SPAdes) (version 2) | ecosystem: Host-associated > Annelida > Digestive system >... | reverse complement strand
GTGCCAGCAATTAAAGGAGATATGTATATTAATACACATTGTAATTATAGCCAGCCAACGTTAATTAAATTAGACAATGAAAATATTGGTGGGCATCTAACACCTTTACAAACATGTAGAAGACATTATCGATGCTGGCTATCTCTATGTCAGTTAACTTAAAAGAAGTATGAGCAGTACGCTCGTTTGTAAACTGGCAGTTGAAGACTGTATAGGATCACTGGACAGTTAACTCTCTCATTTAAGCAATTTTGTGGGAAATTTTATAAAAATAAGGTGACTTATGTGCTGTGTAAACAACCACGGGCCAGTGCTGCAATTGGTGGGTAAACTGCCAACACATGTTCGTGGGTGTCGGTCGGTACATACGGCCCATGAACACTAGTAGTGTGTACCCAACTTCAGTGCCAAATGTCATACTCTGCTGATCTCAATATGCCAGCTTCACAACATCTATCTGAATGTAATACATTATCAGAACCTAATTGTAAGGTCCAAGACATGTGCTATAGAGTATTTGGTCCACTGGAAAACTGTATTTTATTAGTAAGGTGTATAAAACACAGCGTGGTCATATACGATAAAACACTGCCACTAAATTAAACACACAACATTAACACTTAACAAAATACTGTTAACGTATTACTCCACAATTCTAAGACAGATATAATTAAAAATTATAAAAACACAGTGCATTAAAAGCACGCACATCTAAATATGAAATATGTTAATGCAAGGCAGTCTAATGAACTACAGTAAAACCGGCTTGGACATTGGTACAGCTACTTATTTGATCAATGGTGTAAAATTGCATATGATATCATCACTGAACAATGCACTTAGAAACTCCAGTAACAGAAGCTACAATATACATGTATGCAGTTCAACAAACAAACTAATGGCAGTATAGTACTTAACTAAACTTTCATAAGCTGTATCTATACAGCACACACAACCGGTATATGTAACATTATACAATACATAAATATACAATAGTGCAATATCCTGTTGTGCATCACAACTGGTCTGTTAACTTTGACAGCATCAGTGTACTGTTGCATTAAAGTTTCCAGATAGATGTACAGTGAGACTTAACATAATGCTCAGTTTAATTGCTAAATCTTGCCAACCATTTTAAAACTTAAGTATTCAATTATGTACACTGTGTTCAGAAAAAACATCCACTATTGTTTTCTTGCACAACTGCTAGAAAAACTAACCAATTTGAACGAAAATTTCAGAGAAAAATAGCTAATGAAATACTGATTCTAACAGCATAAAAATAATTTGTATTCTTCTTAAATACTCTTTACTAGCAGCGATGAAAACCGGTAAGTGTTACAGCAATGACATTTATCATTGACGACAAACATCTCATTAAATGGATGTGTGAAAAAATTACGTAGAAAAACGCTTGCACATGATATTTTGACAGAAGATGAAGTATTGACGGCGAAAGACACTGATCAAAATATCAGTGTGAGATCTCTGACTTTGTTGATCTTTGCAGTGGGGTGGGCATTGTATGGTCGACCACAACCTGAACACGAATCAGTGATGCCACTTGTCACTTTATCCATTAAATGTTTTAACCCATTAAAACTCTTAACCTGTGTCAGGAAAAATCTCCAGAAAGTGGTTTGCTTTATACTTTTTATTTATTCACGAGCATTTAATAATAATTTGATCTCCAATAGTAACTGTCGCTGTAACAACATTTTTACTGATGTCCACTTTACAATGCTGCTAGCAAAGAATATTTAAGAAGAATACACATTATTTTTATGCAGTTGGAGTCAGCGTTTCATTAGCTATTTTGCCTGAAATTTTCATTCAAATTGGTTACCTTTTCTAAGAGTTATGTAAGAAAACAATAGTGGATGTTTTTTTCTGAACACAGTGTACAACTGGAAATCCATACATTTATCTTTATATGACATATATTCAGGCCAACAAAGTCAATAGCTAAATTGTTCTGAAAAGTAATGCCAATAAAATGTTACAAAATTCTCCGTAGTTGATGTAATATATTTCAACAGTTAACTAATTCAGACTAGTGCATCATATAACACGTTCAAAATGTCAATCCCCGGCTTCAACATGCTCACGTGTTAACTATTTCATGCATTATTCCATATACTATGACGAGTAAGTCAAGAACTAGACATTATGGACACAGCAGGTAAGTTACAAATTAAATCTGAGCAACACTATGCCTAACATTGCTTACGTCATGTACAATACAAAGATCTGACAACAACATTCAGACATAACAAAGTTAACACTACGAGCAGTACACATAATAAATAATATATATATATTGTACTCGGCTAAATTTAAGCTGCTACTACATCATTTGGCAAACTATTAACACTGTTGTAACATTGTGCAGTGCGCCTATATAACTAAATGCTAATATTTTATACACATGCATTAAAATTGCATCTCCAGTCATTAATAAAGACTATAACTCATGGCAGCAACCAACTATACTATTCAATGAAATACCTGTACTTAATTTTCGGCCTTCCCTAGCAATGTGACTCAGATATAGTGACAGCAAAACCCTTTCAGCATTCTTTTGATGAGTGACATAATTGTATGCATTGCATCAACATTAAGGTATACAATATCATATATAACAATGTTTGTGAAATGTGCCTGGTAGAACTAAATGATTTGTCACTCAGGGACTACACCAACTTCGATGGCTGCCGATCAGCTACCGTATAACTTTCAAACTGTCTGTACTTATGTATACAGCACACTCTGGTAACAGCCCTACTTACATTAACTATATTATCTGCAGCCGGCGACAATCAACGCTGCGTCAAGGCCTCCGTTCGGCTGCTATGAGCAACTACGTCGAACCCAGACTCTGTACCAAGTTTGGTGAAAGAGCTTGCTCATTCGCTGGTCCTCACCCTTGGAATCAACTTCCTGCTGCACTGCGTGCGACACCTAACCTCAACTCCTTCAAGAAACAACTTAAAACTCACTTTTAATATAGCTTTAGTCACTGATCATTTAAAAAAATTTTATATACACTTTTACTCTATGAACTATTGTAATGCGTCATTTGGCCATTTTTGTAAATCGTGCACTAGAAATTCTACTATGATGATGATGATAACGATGTAAACTTAATATACATCCAACACGAAGCCATCATTTTGCAATGTAACCATTTAGCAACTTAACAACGTGACAGCACTTGACATGACAATATGACAATAAATGATGCAGATGTAGTAAAAAATAACATTTTACAATGTACATACTAACATAAGTTGACATGCAAGCCTACGATTGCCCTGTATATGACTCAATAACATCACACAGCTGTTTGCACGCAGCCAAAGCCGATTTAGCACTGTCAGTTGCTTGTATACGAAGTGTGTCATTGCTTGGCACCGCAAGAACCGCTTCTTTTGTTGTAACAACCACAGACTTGAGGCAGTCACAGAGTACATTGGCTACGGAAGCAACACGATTACACACATCATTATTTGTGACGTGTCGAGCAACAGCGTCTCCAATGTAGACCAGCTTGTGTCCGGCAACTACGACTTGCTTGCTCATCTGGACAAATGCTTCCGGGGTAATAGTGTCATTGGTTGTCAACTGGCAAAACTCGCCGACAGCTGATTCGACAGCTACCGTGTGTGCATTAACCTGTGCTGCATAGTATGTTATTGCATCACGGTCAGAAGCACTCAGCACCACTGGCTGGTCTACGACACCGTTGATGACTGCACACCGTTTACCAGGGTCAGCTGGCGGAGGATGAGTACTAGCGGATCGCTGTAAGCTGTCTCCAGCTGCCTGGTCTGTAACTGGCTGCTGATCTGAATTGCTTTCTGCTTCATGCGAAATGGAAATGTAGTCATATTCGTCATATGTCCAGCTGGTGTTTTCTTTACCGACAGTAGGTTGAGTAGCGGGGTTCTTGGATGTGGGAGGCTCAGGCAGTGGCCGCAGCTGTACGTCTGTTGATGGTGTTCTCTCACTGACATTCGGTTTAGGTTTCACAGGAGGAGCCTGCCTGCGACCAATGACAGGTGATGCAGGAGCTGTGGACAGTTTTGGATCAACTGAAAGTCGGCAGATATCAGCGGCATTGCTGTGCAGAAACACACAGAATTCATTCACAAGTGGGTGAAGTCGATCCACTAACTCAGTGAGATTCATTAGGTCATGAGTGCCGAAACACCTTGCCTCATTAGCCTTCGAAGTCATGGCCAGTAAAGTTTCTAAACACTGGCTGATGCTTCCATAAATAGCAGACAGCGGCTCACAGTGCTGGCATAGTTGAGCGGTAACAACAGAGTTGCTGTGGTTCTCTGCCATTTTGCCAAGATCAAGTAATTCCTTAAGGGCAGTTCTTAGTGAAAGTCCGGTTGTAGTTACTAAGCTGCACCAGTGCTTGACATCACCTCGGATTTCCTTCTTTGCAAGCTCGGTCAACCTCTCAATGCTGCGAAGAATGGCATCGTGCTTTGCAACAATCTGCCGGTGAAAAACATCTGGCTGACCAACTGATTCACTCAGCGGCCTGGTCCCGCTAGTTAACGTGTGTGTGCTCAGAGACACTTGACTGCTGGACTGTGATTGGGCAGGAACATCATAATCACAACTTTCTTCATTTTGCTGATTTCTCGGAACATCATAAAAGTCTTGAATTTCTTTTGATGACGTCATTTTTGATGCAGCTGCTGAACTGCCCTTCGCTGATGTGTCAGAAATAGAAGTGCTGGAACTGGAAGCAACTGAACACGCAGCTGTGTTGCGTGGAACTGAATAGTCTTCCAGATATGAATCTCGGTCTGCTGCCCATGTGCCACTTGACAGCTTACTGCTGCTCATTCTTCCAGCAGTTTCAATGGCAGTGCTTAGTCTGCCAACCTCCCCTGCTGCCCGTGGAGTATCGTAGACATCACGAAATGAGACCTCGGCACTCGATCTTGCTGACGTTGAAGGACTGCTTCCTGAGCGCACACTGGCAAGAGACGACCGCGAGTCATTTGACAATACACTAGACCGATTTGACAGTGAAATTTGTTCAGCATTAACACCAAAGCAGGTTGGTACATCGTAACATGTCTGGCCAGAACGTAACAGAGATAGCGGACTATCATACAGTGTTCCACAAATGCCAGCCCTGCCACCACTTAGATCAGCTGTAGGAGGGACATCGTAATCTGTCTGAACATCCATCTGTCCAGACAACAAACCTGTCGACATAACGGATTGTGAATCTTTTCGTTCAGTGTAATGTGCTGCAGGCAAGTCATAGTCGAGTGAAACACTATGAGGGCAGTCATACACATAAACATTACCGCTCTTGTGTGGCACGTTCACCTGCATAAACACACCCGTAATCTAATGTCATATGACAAACAAAAACATGTCGACGCCACTGGTCAAAATTAAATCAAGTGACGTTCGGCAATATTGCATTAGCCCCACCCAGTGCTACCCACCTATGTGACGTTAGCCCTATTTTCTCACACCCACAGTACAAAGAAAGGGTTAATGTTGCACGAGTGGGTGGGACCTGTCAATTCATCTGTGACTCTGTAGCCAGGTGTGATCAATGAGGAGATCACTCACTCATCATTTTCACAAACTTTTTGGAAACATGTACAGAAGAATGTGTTTTTGACATTCTTAATGAATTTTCAATTCACTAAATAAAATGAGTAAAATCACTACTTAGGCACAGAAAATTTGTAGTTTATCACACACATACTGGGCATTTACATACATTTCCTGACTGCAAAAGTCTGTTTACATACAGCACAGTGCTGTCATAGTGACAGGTTTTCTGCACAAAAACCTTCAATTACCCTAATTCTATGTATTTTAGTTCCTCGTGACTGATAAAACAATGAAGACACTCTTAGATCACCTCACGTCCCAAAAGCTGATACTGACTGAAGCAGGTATAGGTATAGTAGGGTTTAATATTTAACGAATCAGCCAGCCATCCCGGAAACTGCTGGCTGTGAGTGGATATGCAATCCTGTGGTGCAAACCAGAAATGATGATGATGACGATGAATTAATTCACAAAAGACTGGATCACTTTAAACTTAGCACATAGACAGCCAGTTAACTTACAATATGTAAATTCTGTAGGGTGGTTACGGTTCCATTATTTCCGTTTCCGGTTCGGTCGGTTTTTGGCCAAAAAACCGCAGTATCGGTTTTTCACAGTTTCGTTTTTTTCATACAAAAAATGTCTACCGCGCTACATACAACGTTTGTTGAAAAAGATCAAACCTATTACTTTGCGTCGAACCACACACCAGATGGACCACATTGTTATGTTCGTTTATAAACTGGCAGTTTATGTAATGCAATTATTGCACATTAAGACACTGATGACGTTTCGTGTAGGCCTCTACTCTGACTGACTAATGACGTGATAAACGGTGCTGATAAACATGCTCTCTCGTCATTGTTATTACGTCTATCCCAGTTAGGCAGCAACTTTAAATCTTGCCTGTTGTCCAGACGTAAAAAACCTTACATCTGGCTCAAAAAAACTGCGGTTTCGGTTCCCGTCGGTTTTGGAAAAAACGAGGTTTCGGTTTTAAAAATCGTAACAGCCCTAAAATTCTGTGAATATATTACATCAGCGATGAGAACAACCACACTTCAAGCACAGAGGCGTGTCTTTTACTTTTTTGCTATGCAAGATATCGCGAGAATTCTATGGAAAGTAAGTACAACTTTCTCGCAATTTCTCGTAGAAGCCTCGTTGCCATGGCAACGTGTCAACGGTAATGTTCGTAAACAAACACGAGGCATGTCTTTTACTTTTATCTCTGCGAGAATAAATGATAAACTACTACAATATCATTCATGTCATTACTTTACAAAATGCAAAAAGTTTCCATCACCTCTGACGCCACGTTGTGGGCGGAGCTAGCAAAGTACGAGATGCTAGCGTAGAATCTACAAGCATCTCGTAGAAAAGAAGTAAAAGACACAACTCAGGAGTGTGTTATTTATTAGAGCTGTCAAGCGATTAATTTCTTTCATCATGTTAATTGTGCAATTAATATTGTTACATTTTTCAATTTGTTTGTGTTCCATTTGCTGGTATGTTGTCGGCCCATTGCTGTTGAATGCTAGTCTACTACTAGTAGGCCCACTGACAACTGATTACAGTGACTGATTAGTGCAGGTCACTGAACTTATTGACAATCGAGTTGATGACTGTGTGATTGAATAATATTGAATTGATCGATTAAATTAACTAATTTATTTTATTTGATAAGTGAAATCGTTTTTAAAATTAAAGAAATGAATGATTGCTGTCTTTTCGTTGCGTTGTCGTTAAAATTTTTAACGGCATTAATTTTTTTAATCGTGCTTAATTCTTTAACACATTTGTTAACACGTTAATTTTACAGCCCTACTATTTATATTTAGCCAAACCTGGTTGCGGGAAGGTGGAGGTGGCAGACGTCGACTAGTCACTGTGCTTGCCATGGATGCCGGCAATGGCCGTAGCCTGTTGCCGGGGGCAATGCCTGTTCGACCATCAAGCGTGCATAGCCACCAGCCAACAGCTCCTGCGACATCTAACTCGAGAACAGTCAATACGTCGCCTGCCTCGAAGCTCAGTTCTTCTGGTGTGTCAGCCACATTATTGAACAATGCCTTAGCTCGCAGCATTACTTCCTTCTTTCACCCCTGTCTTGCACTCTGCAATCCACAACAGGCTCTGATCAAAACAATGTAATGTAATGCACAATATTAACACACATTAATTACAAAAGGAACTGGCAATCTTGTTTTAGCAATTTTGTCTGTTACAACGAGATCGGCTTCCATTTAACAGAATCATCCATATACGTTTGTGTACTGTGCATGTGTGAAACTGTGTGCAACTTAAGGCTGTTAAGACCTCCAATTAAACTAGTTAACTGCATGTAACAGACCAGTTAACCATGCTTATTAACAGTACAGAATACACGTCGATGTGGACACAGGTCGATGTACAATAAAATAAGGAACATACTACACCGATGAGTCGGTTTGTGCGTCCTTTCACAAGATGGGGCGAGCTAAATCAAAGAACTGCTCACTGGCTATTAGGCATCGTCAGTGCGACCAAGAAGTAATGAGTTGGTGTTACACCAGGGTATGTCGGCGTTGTAACTACGCCTACCCTACGTCGTAACTACTTCATGTTGAGTAGAAATAAAAGGCAGCCGCATGCTATGTCATGTGTTGCTCAAAATTAGTCATGAGGTGATTGCATATATTTAACTGAAGATGCATTTGTGAGACTGACTATATAAGAGTTTGGTCAGGTGCCATTTAGAATATGCAAACTCAGTGCGGAATCCTTACATAAGGTAAAAGAACTAAAAAAACTAGAAAAAGTCCAAATGAGAGCTACTAAGATAGTTATCACTGTCAAACGTTTACGCTACATGGGCAGGCTTGTTCGTTTAAATTTACCTACATTAAAATATAGGCGTATTCAAGGAGACATGATTGAGGTATACAAAATACTCACAAATAGATATGACATTGATGTAAATTTACATTTACAACAACTGCAAAGTACTGTAACCAGAGGTCACAACTAGGGATTGCAATCCCGGATCCATTTTCTCAATCGTGGGATCCGGGATTGAGAAATTTGTAATCCCGGGATCCCGCCGGGATTAGAGATTGCCAGAAATATATCAACGTATGCAGAAAAAATGTCTGTTTTCATTGCACAGCCACCACCTTAATCCACCTGGCGAATGAAAATAACGTAATCTTATAAGATATTTTCATATCCTATCCATCATATAAACCTTGAATGGCACTAAATAATCTTCTTGTGCTGATGTGCCGTTAAGAAACTACACTCACTCACTCACCTGAGACTGAAGTCAAGTTAAATACCAGTATTTCTACACACTGAGAAACGAGCACGACCATATTTCATAGCTTACTCATTGTGTATTCACACACTGTGACGCGGCCGTTACAAGAATACAGGCCTATTTACAGAACTCATTGTAACTGCAACATATCAAAATTTCTGATAAGATCACATTCACAATGCTGTCTCTCATTCACTCTCATTTAAGCTAATCAAACTGACGAATCCTGTGCTGATGAGTTCAGAATATGAAAAGTGGCCAATTGAAATAGACGTAGAATATATGCCTCAAGAACAAACGAAATAGCATTTCATAGACTTAACCCTTTGTCCCGGCAGTGCTAACTCTTGGACACTGAATAAGTTTCAGAATGTACGTTGCTCAGTATGGTCATCTCATCATTGTCGGTTAGAGGTCACGTCCATACTCATGGCGAATCATCATCAGTCAGCAATCAACGTCTTTACTTACTAAATAAGTTAAAGCACGCCGGGTTGAGTGGGAAAAGTTTGGCTAACATATTTCAGGCCATTAGCATGTCTGGTATGCCTTGCTAGCTTGCATGTTAGTATGATCAACTATCTCAGTCAGACACTGGACGACTGAACCTATTATTTCGTCAGGCACACCGCTGCCAGCTTACTGGTCAAATTTACACTGTAAAGCAGTTTACAGAGACAACTGACAGAAAAAAGTAAGTAAATTATGACATACAGTGACACTCTATCACATTTGTAAACTACAAAATTATAGAGTACATAGACTGCTGCAGATATTAATTGTCATTTATAATATCACAAAATGTCATTTATGACTGATTTATAAACATTTAATGGACAGTTTTTCAATCCCATAATCCCGGGATTGGACAATGCCAATCCAGGGATTACGAGATTGGAGAATTTGGTCGGGATGCCAGGATTGCAGTCCCTAGTCACAACATGAAACTGGCTAACACTAGTGCTGTTATGATTATCGTCGATACGATTTTTATCGCGATGTTTTAGAATTATCGTATCGTATTCATCGGTGATAATTCCTGTGCGTGCGGGATGATAATATTTGCGCGGCACTTTCGCAATGCAAGCACATTCGATTCACCACCAGTCTACTCAAGTTTCAGCATGCTTCGTTACATGCCGTGAACGACATCACGCTGCGCATGACTGCCGACCAGCATCTTCATCCACGAAAGATGCTGCAACTGCCTTTGATGTAACATGTCGCGGGTGGTCTCCGTGGCCCGAGCTGTCGTTATGACGTCATAGCTCACAACTGCATGTGTCTGTGTTGTAGCTTTCAAGTTAGTGTACTTTGTTCAGCTTGAATGGAAAATTAGATGAGCATTAGCCTATGTACAGGCCTAAATATTCTTTCCATATATAAAACTGGTGTGTTACGAAAAATTAATCAAAGTTGCGATCTTTGAAAAGTCAGACTCCTTGCAGATGAAATGTATAAGCGCTTATACATTTCATCTGCAATGAAAACATATAAGTCAACTCAGAATCCCAATAAAAGTCCATCAAACATCTTCATATAATAAAGTCCAACTCTCAAAAAAACTAAGCATTAGCATATATAGGCCTATATTTATTTAAATGGAACTCAAGTTAGAATTGTAGATAACAAACACTCATCAATCGTATTTATCTAGCAACGAAAACAGTCAAAATCTGACAAATAAGCATTAACGTACGTAAGCCTACATAATGGTTACATAAAACTAGTCAGAATCCTAGACTAACAGTGATGCAACAGTCACAGATTGTCCGTAAGTAAAATCAGTGTCGGCTTTTGACAGCACCAGCGTATTTCTTTTGCGCGTGATGACGTCGCCGGCTTTTGAAAACATGCGCTCACTAGCAGCGGATGTTGCTAGCATGCACAACAATGTCTGTGTCACAGAACTAAGAATCTGACAACTCGTCTTATATTCTGCCCACCAAGGCATGGGACAAGATGTGCGGCTTATCGGTGGCTGTGCCACGTACTGATTGAACTCCAGTTGCACAGTCAATCAGTCACACCATCACGTCGGCCGGAGTCGCAGCGCTAGCCCGAGTAGAACTTTGCCCAAATCAACGGCTTTGACGATGCTGTCAAATTACGT
>Ga0209338_1000610_pt1 | contig 11021 bp, 4 predicted proteins | sample OlaalgELextract1_FD_187374 | JGI IMG/M metagenome (GOLD analysis project Ga0209338, IMG submission 187374) | Olavius algarvensis symbiont microbial communities from Tuscany, Italy - Type A ELBA extract 1 (SPAdes) (version 2) | ecosystem: Host-associated > Annelida > Digestive system >... | reverse complement strand
CGCCATTTTTAACGATCTTGAACGACCCCTAACCTGGTTTCCAAGGTCATGCCATTTTTTACACTGAATATCTCACAAACGGCTACAGATACGGCCATAGTTACTATAGAAGGCGAATAGGAAACCGCACCCAAGCTTTCGAATGGCACTAATTTTAATGACCTTCAGTGACCTCTGACCCACGTTTCAAAGGTCACGATAATATTCAACGTCCAATAACTCGTCTAATATAGTAAGTCGTGTATGATCTACTCAATGGTCCCGTTCCAGTGACCTTGAGTGGCCGTTAACCTAGATTTCAAGGTCACGGGGTTATCATAGATGCCGTCGACATATGGTGTGCGCAGCTGACGCGCGATCTATTTGCGATAGCTAAGTTCTTGTTGACTACTGCGTTTGGAAACATTCATGCCCGTGATGACGTGATGTTTGACAATTTAATGCACAGACAACCGGGCGAACGCGGCGAACTGTTACAGCTACTGCACAGGATGATAGCAGAAGTCAACCAGGGATATGAAGAAGATCGCCACCAAAACGTTTGCCGTATTATTACTTACTTCTGCTAACGCCGACGCTAGTCACACTTAGGCCTGTTGTATAGACGAACATTTATTTTGGCACTGCAGACATGCACTGTTCCAACAAAACAACCCCTATTGTTTTCCTGCATAATCTTGAAAATATCAGTCGATTTGGACGAAATTTTCAGACAATAAAGCTGATGAAATGTTGAATATATTTATTGAATATTCTTTGTCAACCTCGATGTGAGAGGACCGTGACAAGTTAAAAGTGCCGTTACAGCAATGCCATTTACCGTTGAAGATCAGTATTTGATAAAATGTTCGTGAATAAATATAAAATATGGAGTAAACCGCTTTTTAAAGATGTTTCCTGATAGAAGATAAGAGTGATAAGCCTAATGAGTTAAAACAATGGTAACAAGAACTAGTCAGTAGATTAGATAGCCGAACGTTACGCCCCGTCAACGTACTGCAGTTTTTGTAACATAAACAATGGAATTAGCCATATTACCGATATTAAACGTCAAATAATGGCGTGCCCTTGAAATCTAGGTCAAGAATCATCCAAGGTTTTTGAAAATGACGCTAATCAATAGACTATATATGACTTTCTATTAGTCTGCAATTGTAATTTAGCTATATCGTGTATCATTTTCGAGTTATTTGGCGTTCAAAATATGGCGACCTTGAAATGTAGGTAAGAGGTTATTGAAGCTCATTGGAAATGGCACCATTCGATAGATTGGAGTTCCTATTCGTCTTCCATTGTAACTATGGCCGTATTTTGTACCGTTTTCGAAATAAAGCGAGATATTGGTCGAAAACGCCAATTTGTCATACCCCTTGTATTTAACTTGCATGATCTCCTAGAACCCCTTCGAATTTTTGCTCAAAATTTTAATACAAATTGTCCGAGTCTCTGAGCTAATGGGCGGTGCAAAAATATTGCCGAAAAGTTCGAGTTTCTGCCTAGGGTGCAACAACGTTGCAGACGACAGACAGACGACAGACGGACGGCTCGTGCCATAAGCCGGATGTAACGTAGTAACGTTCGGCTAAAACTGGCAACAGTGGCATCATTGATTCATGCCAAGGTTGTGGTCGTCACACAGTGCCAAGATAACTGCAAAGATCAACAAAGTTAAAGATTTCGCAGTGATTTTCGCCGAACGTTACTACGTTACGTTCGGCTTGTGGCATCAGCCGTCCGTCTGTCGCCTGTCTGCATGTCTTGCGGCGGCGGGAGCTTACTGGTGGCTCCCATAAACGCGCCATACCTGTTTACTTGCTGTGTAATGTTTTTTGGACGTTATCCAAATAATAAGAAGCATTGTCACAGTCATTGTCGCATTGAGCGAAATCTTATAGGTCTTATTGCAGAGCAGTCAAAGTGTGCGTTAATCAAGCAGTACGCCATACGATCTGGTGTTAGAACCTGTTTAAGACAATGTTCGTTGTATACCTCATGTTAATTTATCGATATTGCGTACAGTGTCACAGTGTCTTGATTATTACTGATGATACAGGCAACAGGCAGCTTTGGCTTGTGTTCTGGCGATGTTCCGACCATAGCACAATTAGTCGACCGTGCTGTTGACGAACTGTTTGAGAAAGTATACTGTGCAACCAACATCACGTTCTGTACAACCCACTGCCGAATAAAACAGTCTCGTTCTATGAACTTAGACACAGATCACACATCAGAGAACTTATAAACAAAACTAGTCGTTTGGCTGAAGCCAGTTTTATTGTTTATACGCTGTATTATATTAGTCATACATTTTTTTACGATTTTACTATTAGGCTTACGTTCTCTATAGGCCTACTGTTTTATCTTTACTATACTTCATCGTTGTTACTTTGCGTTTTGTCAAAGTTTTTTTAAACCAATATGAATGAATGAATGAATGAATGAATGAATGAATCAATCAATCAATCAATCAATCAATCAATCAATCAATCAATCAATCAATCAATGGTTATCGTAATTGTGTTTCTACTGATATTGAACTTTAGCAGTATTGATTCGAGGCACTAAGTACTGAATGTAACTATATTATTGATTGAAGGTTGGCGCACAGAAGGAAGAAAAACATATAGGAGAGAAAGGTGATACAGGTGAGTGATGACGTCATTGTGTGTAGGTGCTTGCGAACTAACCTGTAAGCCAGTAATTTTTAGGAGAACATTACTTACGTTCGACTATTGGCATCGCAATTCCGTCTGTCGTCTGTCTGTCGTCTGTAACGTTGGTGCACCCTACTCAGAGGATTGAAATTTTACGCAATATTTTGCACTATATTATAGCCTGTAACCAAATCAGTGAGAAAATATTTGCAACTTTTTTCTCAACTGGGTTGTTATGTACAAGTGGGCGTTAAAAACGCGGTTTTCGACCGATGTCTTGCTCTCTCTCGCAAACGATACATGATATTGCCAATTGACCATAGTTACAATGAAAGACGTACAGGAACTTGTATGCGATCTATCGAATGGCGTCACTTCAATCACCGTAAGTAACCCCTAAAATTTCAAGGTCACGATATTCCTTAATGTCAAATAACTCGAAAATGGCATAAGGTAGCGAGCTATATTTACAATGGCAGACAGATAGGAAGTCGTATATGGTCTATCGAATTCCACCATTTTCACTGACTTTGACTTACTTCTAACGCAGATTTCAAAGGCACTCTTTACTTAAATTTGATAGATGACTATAACTTTGACTCATGGCTTTCAATTTTTAAGCTCCTGCCGCAAAGCGAACGCTTTGCACAACGGCGCTGTCCATCTGTTCGTATGTCTGTCGCTTGAAACGATGCGGCCGCGTAGCGATGGAGAAGTTGATTTATTGAAGGCTCACACTCGATGCGCTCAGGTATGGATCACACAGATTTGCCGGCTACTACCTCATAAGTGTTCACCAGATGGCGCCACCAGTGACTGAGGTGGCAGACATCTAATTGCAGCCTATTGCTCATTTATCAACCCAGAAAGGATGGAAGGCTGAGTTGGCCTGGTTGGCTGACCTACAGGTATATAGCGGACGGCAGTGGTCACCCGGCAGCTGCAGGCCGAGCGCAGACAGGGAAAGTTTGCCGGTCAAAGTCCTACCACTGTGCCACGCAACCAACCAATAGTTATTAATATTATTATTATTATTAAACGAATATTATTAAAGTGTCATAAGTAGCCTAAAGAGTACTTCAAGAACACTTTTCAAAGTCAAAAAAACAAAAAAAACAAAATCCGATGTGCGCAGTTTGGAAAAATTAAGATAATAATAATTCACTGCAGTTGGTAGCAATCCAGCTTTGCCGTGTGTGCACTGTGCACGCGCGCCGTCCTGCTGAAAGATGAAGCCAGATGGCAAGATCTGCAATCTTGAACAAGTTCCGGCAACAGGGTTTCAACATAAAGTTTAGCATTCACTTTGGTCTTGTTTGGAATTAAATGCACCGAAACAGACGCCCGCAGAAACCATGACGTGAATGAAAATTACAAGTTGCCGTTGATTGTTCCGTGCAGAATTGAAAATGTGGCATAGAATATTTATATAGCCATAACTTTAGAGAAAACTAAACTATTTTTTAAATTTCAGAATTGTAGCAGGATCTCTCCCACATAAACCAAGAAATTTGGGTATAAAAATCTCACACGGTTGTCAAGAAATTGGATTTTGTCCGGTGGGGTATTTTAATTTGAGCCACCCTGTATATAAGGACCTCATTATAGCCCATGTTTAACCAGTCCGCTGCATGTGTCTGCAGGTTCGTGTGCTGATGCCTGTCTACCTGGACATATACAGGAACTGACGTCTACCAGTGGAACGATGCTGTCTCCATGCTACGATCAGAACAGTTATCCGAACGACGCTTTCTGTCGGTGGCGCATTCAGGCGCCCGCTGGAGCGGTACGATCCAAGAAACCTCATAAATGTTCAAATATGTACATACGTATATACTGCACCAATATCACAAACATTGTTGTACGATAAGATACTTATTTCAGTTTTGCTTCAACCAAAACGTGCTCGATGGTCGGGTCTTGTCGAGTGCAGATGGCAATGGCATGCCGACTGTTCCACTCACAGTGGTACCATAAAAAGCGAAACTCCACTATCCTGCTGATGTCTGTATAGTTATAGACAGATCCATTGGATGCATGAACACCGTGGACGACCTGTGACATTTTCCTCGGGAACTGGAATGCCAAGTTGCCGTAAATATGCAGAAGAAGGCCGTACACTTTCACGAGCAGTGACGGTATCAGTATCGATAAAATAATTTCTTTTATCGACTTACAAAATAACAGATGGTCTATCACTTCGCGCAATAAATGAAGACGCTTAATCATACGGATTTGATGTCAGTTGTCGACCTTAAGTTTGCATATTGCTGGTAGGCCTACATCGGCCAATGGCAGCAATCTTGTCACGCTAGGAATTCAGACAATGGCAATCTTACAAAAAGTAGGTCTACAGCCTGATTGAATTATCTTCTGTGTATCGAGTGTTGTCTCAATTTAATGACCGTTGTCTCAGTTTACTGACCATTACTCTAAGCGTCATATCTGTTGTGCGAAGTTCTGTTTGTAAAGCGTTTGAATGATGCAAGCGCTATTCGTGCAGCAGTTTCATGCTGTTCGCAGCTCAGTAAACACAAAATTAATTAATTAATTATATTGTCATCACCTTCTTCGTGGTCAGTAGTTAACGTCGTCTGGTAAATAATTTATTAGGATTCAATCACAACATTCTGTGTAGACGGTGTCAATAACGTTTCGCGAGCTGCACATTGAAAACAGCGGCCGTTGCAGAAACGACAACGTGACGTTGTACGACGGACGCGACACCCACGCGCCGCTGATCGGCAGGTACTGCGGCAGTCGAGCACCGCAGCCTGTCACATCCTCGTCCTCCGCCGTATTCGTTGTCTTCGCCTCCGATATCGACTACAACGCAGGCCGCTTTGCTCTGTCGTGGAAACTCAACGAAGGTCAGTCCAGTTGGTGTAATTTTATGGACGTACTTACTACTGAGGATACGCATATTCCCACTTGTTCAGAATATCGTAAACAAGTGTATCGGAGACGATACGAAAGCAGCCGCTCGTCAAAGCCTAAACTGCATTGTAAAAAATATGGCGAAAAACGATTTTTAATATGCCATATGGAATTCTTACACCCTGCAATGTGGCACGATCATGACACTGATTTCGTCAGGTGACTGCACCCTGCAATGTGGCATGTGGCTCTGGAATCGTGACAGTGAATTCACCAAGTGCCAGCACCCTGCAATGTGACACGTAGCTGTGGGATGACATGCCATTCAATTCCTTCAAACGTCCGCCATATTGGAATTCTACATCTGGTTTCCTTTTCCACACATCACCGCAGTCGACATGTCATTCTGTACCAGTCTGCGAAATTTTATCCAAATCGGACACCGTCGGCAGAAAAAAATGACGTCATGTCGATTTTCAAGATGGTGGATCTCAGCCATGTTGGATTGTAGGGATCCGATAATGGGTTCTTTGAAAAGCCCAGTTAAGCTTACATAACTTCCTGTAGGTCGTCAATAGACACCATAGCTCTAAATTGCTTAGTTTTTTGAGAAAGTCGCGTTTTTTGCATTTTGGCGACAGACAGACGGACAAACAGATGGACAGCTCCGATGTACTAAGCCGCTCTCGCTGTCGCAAGCGGCGGCTTAATAAACAACAAGTAACTCAGCTATTGCTGATGCAGCTCGCGTTACTTACTTGTTATCGGCAGTTCATGCGTATCAGCGTACTATGGCGCAATTACCGATACGCAAGACTTTGCTGATAGCCAGTGAGTAAGAATGAGGACATACCAGTATCGGAAATGTACGGGTATGTTCCAACAAAGGCAAACTAAAGAAATAAAATAACCGTTGCAAATATCTTCGCATTTTTTTCCACAAGAGACCCACGTACGTGGACTACCAGCCTACCAGGTGGCATAGATTCGTTGTTTGCGCATGGCTCACGCGTGTCACATTATGCGATCGAACGATCACTTCGTAACGCTCGCTAAAATTGTTAGTTCATCATCATCATCATCATCACTTTATTTATTCCATCCACATAATGCAGTGAAATAAGACAAAAGAACATAAAAACACTTAGAATGAAAAAGGACAACAAGGCAACAGGGTACACTAACAGTTGACCCGTACATAACAAGGCATAATAGTGCTAGTTCAAAAAGTAATGGCAATTGTATGTTAGAAAGCCTGCATCCGGGATCTGGGATTCGTCGATGTTTATTTATACGTCAGTCTGCATGCACTAAGTAAAAAATAGCGTGCATTTATGTACTGGCGAAGGCGAGTCACCTTTGATGAAATAAAATATTTTGCGAATATTTTTGCGACGTTTTTGTACAAGAGACTCAGTTCTGTCGCCTAATTGCCAAGACTCTGACGTTTTGGAGACGTAGCCATAGATTGGTGAAAAATTGCTACTTCCCCTTCTTACTCCTTCTACATAGTCACCCCTGTGACTATTTTTACTATCTTTTTAAAAAGTCTCAGGTCTCTGCCCCATCCCATCACATGGTATAAATACATTCTGAATTAACCCATTTTGCTGCAAACTGGCACAAGTGGTCTATTGGGAAAGGGGATCAAACGATCAACTTTTGGGGTCAGAAAGTCAGAGGTCAAGGTCACACGACACCGAAATGAAGTTTGGAGACCTGGTGAAGGCATGATTCTTCGGTCGTGTATACCTAGTTCAGTTCTGGTTCTGGCACATACAATAGACAGTGCTGGCTATACCCGTCAGTGTTTGAGCGCACGAAAAAAATGGCGCTGTCGTATCGTATCTTGTCGTTGATAGTAAAAAAATACTGGCGTACTTAATAACAGCTTCTGCTACGGCAAAAGATCAAAATAATTCTCAGATGCAACATGCGAGTTTATGTGGCAATAATGTACAGCTCCGCACGTCGATCCTAACTGCGTCCCGGACAACCTCGCGGAAGAACGCGAACAGACTGGAACTGTACGTTTTCCGCTATCTGGAACGAGCTACTCGAATAACGCTAGTTGTCGCTGGCGCATCATCGCTCCAGCGGGAATGGTAATTATCGTCGTTGTTTAATACGCCAAAAAGGCAACACAGTGATATACAATGATAAAATAATACTATACAAATTACGCTATGGCTTCGCGAAGCGGAAGCATTGTTTTCACCTTGTCCGTCCTGTATATACCGTCAGTCCCGCTGTCCGTTCCATGCCATGACGAGCCGCGCTGGTCGTAGGCAAGCCATGCTTTTCGTAGGCCATAGGCCAGCAGTCTCAGCACGCTGTCCGTCCGGGTGAGTCGATTATTTCTGTGCCAACATAGACTCTGACAAGTCCATTATGCTGCTGCAGAGGCATCAAATGACCGCGGGCGGTCTTCAGCTTTCTAGTTCATAGTGGAATCACAGTTATAATATTTTATATCGTTTATTACGCCGTAAAGCAGCAAATACAAATCACAAAAAAGTAATAGCCGTTAACTTTTCTCGTTACGTACGCTGTTATAACCATAACCGAAACCGGAAAACCGAAACCGCGGTTTTTCGTTGAAAAACAAACGAAAAACCGAACCGGAAGTGGAAATGGTGGAACCGTAACAGCCCTAAAAGTGCAAAACAAAAACATGCGCACAAACATGCAGTACGACTGCCCTTTATAAAAGTTTGCCAAACAGCGTTTTTAACCCATACATTACATAACTTGATTAGAAAGTGTTGCAGCGACAATACAATTAGTAGGCCTGTGTAGTGTGTAGGCCTAATTACTACGTAAAGTCCGACTGCAGGTTGATACGTGATTGCCATACAGTTCAGCTGTGGTCACAAGTACGATACGACTACAATAAGAGCTCGCACACGAATCTTGTACAACGGTAATTCCTTGTCGTTTATGGCTCGTAAGGTCCTTGTAGAGAGTTAGTAAGTGAGTGAGTAGAGTTTGGTTTAGCGTCCCACTTTAGGCGACACATAACAGGTCATATCTGAGATGACATTTAATTTCACTCTAATGACAACCAAAGACGACAAAGACAAAAAATGCTCAAAAGACGCAAAATACACACGTAACACAAAAACTAACCATAACACAAACAAACCGGCCCTAGTTAAGAAAAAAATGTAAAATACACCAAAAAATGAACCTGAACCTAAACTAGCAGTGGTCTGTAAGAACTGCTCATGTAGGTGTGCACACCATCGTGTACAACTGTGGTACACAATGCAGTACAGAACAGTTATGATAATCTTCCCTCTCATCCTCCAAACAATCATCATAGCTCAGAGCCTCGTAGAGAACTCATAACGCATTCGTAAAGGTAATAGTAAACGTAAAGGTAAAGGTGTGGCCACTTGTTATAGCGCTGCTTACGTGAGTCAGATTCGTGACAACAACAGTGCTTTACAATCTCGGAAGTGGCAGCTGATTGGCATGAGCGATATGGTACCGCAACGTAGTATCTGGTCATCTATTGCCCGCGCTAACGAACAGTTGGACCCACGGTGCAGCTAGCAGACACACCATCGCCCCAATCAGCCACACTATACCTTCACCTCTAGCCCACTATAGGTAAGCTATTACTGATTTCCCGTCCCACTGAGGGTAGGTGGCCGACTGGCCTAACCACACAGTAGATTCGCAACTTGCTCAAGGTTGCTTGCACTGGACCGGGTGATGGTCGAATCCGCAACATCTCAGCTACGAGTCGTACAAGTTCATATCGTAGTCGTGTCGTAGTCGTATCATATAGATGAAACAAACGGCCTTGTTTCACAAATTCAAGGCTGGGTACTTTTATTCAGTACGGACAAAGCTGAGTTGTGGTGATGATATTCAACACACAACAGAAACAGTGTAAACAAGGACAATTGCAATGTTTGTCACGAAGAAAACAAAGAAGTGGTACGACGGGACAACCATAGTTATTAGTTAAAAGCACATTCGTCGAAAACTTTGCATCTTTGCTATAGATTTCGACGAGCAAACAAGTTCAGCGGAAAGTTCTCGGGACATTTCTGTGCTTCTGTATACCGTATGCATAGAGATGGCATGTAAGCTTCTAGCTGTAATGTCTGTGACAGATGATCAGGTTGACGTTTACGAAGATCGACATCAGAATGTCGGACAGCTGCGTCAATGATCGTCTGTCGATATATGACGGCGGCGACGATCGATCTCCGACTGTAGGAGTATACTGCGGCAAAGCGACGCCGCAGGAACTCATCCAGTCCACAGGAACGACGTTATTCCTCGCCTTCGTCTCTGACTCGGCAAACACCGGTCAAGGTTTCGTCGTCAACTGGCAGGCAGTAGACAGCACTGGTTAGTAGACTGACGTTCAACACGCGTGTAAAACGGCGCAAACCGTGGCTAGTCAACTGTTAATCTCATATGACACACACAGTCCCGCTTGATCTAGTCGGACCGGGCTTATAAATTACAAGAAAAGAACGTAAGGTCCCATAAAGTTTCAGTTGAGTTGCGGGGCGGGACATTATCGTTTCGGTCGACGCCGTAGTAAAGAAGAATAAAACTTGTTATTAATCAGTTAGCAATGCAATGATGCTTTCAGCGATACTGTCAATTAGTCATAATAGGTAGCTTATTTCACTTACTAGATTTACACGTCAATGTTCAACACACCAATGTTCAACGGCGAAAACAGTAGTCAACTTTTACTGTTATGCGCCCACAGTCAAGTTGCTGTGCTGTGAAACTGGTACGCATTATCAACGCTGCTTGCTGCCACTGGCCGTTGTTAGAGGTGCAGCACTTTAACTCAACCGCTGTAACTGCCTACTGCCAAAACTGGTGAGCATTGCGAGTACCGGGTATACCGGGGAATGCGGTAGGAGTCTCAAAAGTTGTGGGATGCTGCCGTAGCCAAAACCCGTATTTTTGAAAATGAATGAACCGATTTTGATACAAATTGGCAGACGTGGGGTCCACGAGGCAAGGGCATAAAACAGTCAACTTTAGGGATCAGGAGATGAAAGTTCAAAGTCACACGAGGCCGAAGTTAGATTTGGAGGCCTGGCGGAGGCATCATTCTCGACCACCCAGTTTCAATATGCTCTTGCCAGTTCACCTTAGCAGTAAAACCAGTTGCTTTACAGAAAACTGAGAAAATGTTTACAAGGTTTGTAGCATAAAAAAAATAAATTAGTGTCATCTGCAAAAATTTTGATTTTGGTACCAGGGACTGCGTTGCATACGTAATTAATAGGAGTAATATAGTAATGGGCCCAAAACAGCGTCATCCTACGGTCAGCTGTCTCGACACATAGATCATCAAAAGGCTATTGAACGTAGTTACTCTACGCTAGGCCCGGTTAGTGCCTATGGTGGGTGGCCGTCCTTGGATGGGTAAACCAGCTCGGCGCGGAGCCAGGCACCCAGGCATACTCAGCCTGAGTCTGCCTCTGTGGCAGGCTGAAATAACTA
>Ga0209338_1000609_pt1 | contig 11035 bp, 12 predicted proteins | sample OlaalgELextract1_FD_187374 | JGI IMG/M metagenome (GOLD analysis project Ga0209338, IMG submission 187374) | Olavius algarvensis symbiont microbial communities from Tuscany, Italy - Type A ELBA extract 1 (SPAdes) (version 2) | ecosystem: Host-associated > Annelida > Digestive system >... | reverse complement strand
TATGACGCCCCTCAAATTTGCTAATGTATTAAAAAAACTTTCTGCAAATATGAAATTGTACAGATTTCAAAAGCACCCTCGAGGACCTAAAAAGCAGCAGCCGAAGCGAAAAGGTAGCAAAAAGAGACCTCATGTTTCGACTGCTAAAATACTTGCTAAAAGAAAAAAATAAAAGTACTACCTTTTAAGGGCTGGACTAATGACATAAATAGATCATACGCTTTCGAAGTTACGATCATCGCCAAAAAGCATAAGCCTTAACTCTGTTATATTTTATCAAGAATACTGGATGGTACTCCTCTGCTTATATGCTGTGTTAACACGCTACCTGTGTAGTGGCGGGGTTTATCCCCGCCTGGAATGTGGTGCAGGCTTTACCTGGGCCCGCGTTTGAATAAACCGTGAGTCACGGTGTGATTCGCCGATTTGGCGGGGATAAATCCGCCGCAGGCGGATAAACCCCGCCACTACAATTTCGCCGCATTCATTTGTTCCATGTTTAAGTTGACGACTACGCACCAAGCCGGATTGTCACCTGACTATTTGCAAGCTTCGTTTGGATTCCCATGCTGCGGTTAATCCGGATCAGTCTTGCGCTACAATCGGGATGAATTGACCATATCGGTTTGCGGTCACAAAAAAAACATCCCAAAAGTAGTAAAAAAGGACTATTTTTAGAATGAATACGTGAAAATAATATGAAAATAAAAATAGAAAGGATGAGATAAGGAATGCGGAATTCGGAATGCGGAAGTGGGAAAGGAAGGACTGAGCAATGAGGACTGAGGACTGACGGCGGATAAAACAGAAGGTGAGAAGGTGAGAGGAAGGCGAAAAGGGCATGGGGCGTGGGGCATGGGGCAGAGGGATAAGGAAAGAAGGTGAGAAGGTGAGAAGGTGAGAGGGTGAGAGGGAGAGAAGGAAACACGAAATCGGAATTCGGAATTCGGAAGTGGGAAAGAATGAGCATAGAGCATGGGGCATGGGGCGTGGCGCACAGGGCAAAGGGCATGGTGAATAGAGTGGAGGTAGTGGGAGAGGATGCTGAGGGCGGAAGTCGGATAGATGAAATTGAGGGTCTAACGCCTGGGGCATAGCTTGATGGAGGAGTGAGCAAGGTTGAGTTTTGGGGTTGTAAAAGCGGAATGTGGAAGTGGTAATTTCAACTGAAGTTAAAGATGAATGGGCATATTGATAACGATTAAGCAGCGGATTTAACTAAACTGTAAGGTTTGATAAGAATATCCGCTGGGATACCGAGGCCGCTATGAAGCTTTCGAATCATATCTATTGTTAGTGCTCGTTTTCGATTCAGGATTTCAGATACCCGTGAACGACTCCCGATATAAGGCTCAAGTTCACGACGGGTCAAACCGCGGCTTTCCATGTAATAGATTATTGCTTCAATAGGGTCTGGTAAAGGTAATTGGAAATTCCTGTCTTCGTAAGCTTCAACGAGGGTTGTTAGCACATCTAGACGATCACCCTCCGGTGTTCCGGGAGCAGCTTCAAAAATGCTTTCAATTTCCTTGAGGGCCGCTTGATAATCTTTTTCCTCTTTTATCGGATTTATTTCCATTCTTTAGGACCTTTTTCATTAAATTGTGGTAGCATCTATTTTATCATATTCTTGATGTGTTCCGACGAACCGAATAAATACGATGCCACTGGTGTAGTTGATAGCAACTACCAACCGATAATTATTCCCTTTGATGTTAAATACTACACGGTTATTGCTCAAGATACTAGCACTCCGGTACACATTCTTGATGTCTGCAGGACTTTTCCAATCGGCTACTTTTGCATCAGCATACCACGCTTGCAAAGGCTCTCTTGAATCAGCATGCAGTTCCCAGAAATCTTTCAATGCTTTCCGAGATATGATTCGCATAATCGGATTATACAATGGTCCCAAAACGGGATCAAGTAATTTTTTGCCAATTGAGAGGGAAATTAGATTTGAAGTTCCAAAAAAAGATACCGAAACGCTTCAAATCTCAAAATTGAAAACGAAAGAAAAACACTTTAAGTTTTCAAATTTGTACTGATAACATATATTTCATTTCCTATCAATTTCAGTCTGATTTTGATAATTTGCTTGTAATTTGAAGTACACCAATATGCACATTTGGTCAATTTGTTTTGTTAAAGCTGGAATTAGTCCATACGGGTCGGAAATACGCCAAATGGCATAATTGTCATTACAACACATTCTTTTTTGAGTCATCGTCCAGAGATGATACCTAAGCTTTCAGCTTTCTCAACCGCCTCCCGGCGCTTTCTGGCGTTGAGCTTCCCGTAAATGTTCCGAATGTGCGATTTGACGGTTGTGATTGAAATATAGTGTTTTTCAGCGATCTCTTGGTTGCTCAGGCGATCGGCCAGCAACTCCAGAACTTCGAGTTCGCGATTGGTCAGGGGGTGTTCCATGGATTGGGGACTGGGGGATCCCGCTTCGCTTTGCGAGCTACGCCGGACAGGAAGGAGGTGTTGAAGCTGGAATGCGGAATGCGGAATGCGGAAAAAGCAGAAGGTGAGAGAAAAAAGATTTGAGCAACGAGGACTGAGTTTCTCGAATTCAATAGGCGCCCGCCTGCCAAAGTCCGAACCGCATCTGATGGCAGGCGGGGATTTTGGATCGAGTTAAGTAATAGACCCATCGAATATCATCAGGTTCTATGTAAACAGACTTGACATCGAATTCATATTTAACCTTTTTTATTGTAAAAATGAACAACATTATAGAGGTCTTTTCAGCTTGTCTTTATTCTAATTGCGAGGTAAAGTGCAGATTGAATTACAGATTGTACCGACACTTTATATCTTAAAGGCCAGCCGATCAATTTGTAAAATTGCAAAATAGAGGTGGAAGTTATGAACTTGGCAGCTGTAAATGAAAAAATACCAATCGAAACAGACAAGGATGGTGTTATTCGGGTTGGCAATACCCGTGTTACCCTAAAGACACTTGTATCAGCATTTAATAACGGCTCTAATGCTGAGGAAATAGTATACCAATTTCCTGTGCTGAATCTAGCCGATGTGTACGCTGTGATAACGTACTATTTAAGAAATAGAAATATTGTTGACAAATATTTAAATGATCGAACACTATTCGCTGGGCAAATTAGTCAGAAGAACCAACAAAACAAGAGTATGAATGATATCCGCAAGCGCCTTATAGCGCGTCAGAAGCAATAATGGCTATCCAAATGCTACTCTTCGCTGCAGATGAAAATCTGAATTACAATATTGTAAGAGTGGCTGCTAAGGCGAAAGACGGTTATAAATATTGTCCGCATTCAAGATGTAGGCCTTTCAGGCAAAGATGATGAGACAGTTTTGGAATGGGCTGCTCAAGAGAATCGGATCCTTTTGACCCATGATGTGACAACCATTACCAAATATGCCTATGATAGAATTAATGAAGGATTGCCAATGCCCGGCGTCTTTGAAATAAATATGAATTCTCCATTAGGAGACATAATTGACGATATACTTCTATTATCCGACTATAGTTTTGAAAATGAATGGGAAGGTAAAATTTTATATCTACCATTGAAAGATGACTAAAATCCTTTTAAACTTTTGGTATTTTTAACTTATTTTCAACGCTTCTATAATTATAGTTTTTCTTCTTCTGTTCACTGTCCTAAAGAACTCCCATTTTCCTCGCCTTCTCAACCGCTTCCCGGCGCTTGTTGACGTTTAGCTTTCCGTAGATGTTACGCAGATGCGCTTTGACGGTTGTTACTGAAATGTACAAATTGCCGGCAATTTCCTGGTTGCTCAGCCGCTGGACCAGCAACTCCAGAACATCGAGTTCGCGATTGGTCAGGGGTTCTGCGAGGGGCTGGGAAGGGGTGGGTGGAACCCGCATAGACGGACGGTTAGGCTGGGTCGGCTGGACAGCTGCTTCCGGCAAAACGGCCCCTTCATCAGCCTTGAAAGCTGCCAGGATTTGGGCGACGTAATCCACGGCAACATTTCGCTTGTTGAGCCGCCTCAGCAGATCAGCCATCTGCGGGCCGAATTCCAGAAATGGGAAGATGAAGCCGCCCGGTTGCGCGAGCACCAGGGCCCGCTCAAGCGCGGCGAGCGCAATCTCGGGCTTCCCCTGCTTGTCAAGCGCCACGGCCTGCAGCGTCAGGACCCCGATGAGCTGAAAGGTGTTATAGCGGGCCTCGTGTTGAGCGGCGTACTCGCTAAGCCGTTTTGCTGCTTCCTGGAGGCTGGCAGCCGATCCTTCGGCAATCAGGGTTCGGCACCAGGTGTTGCACCGGAGTTCAAACCAAAATATCGGAAATAGCTCAGCTGGCGGCGAAGCGCTCGTCTTCAGCCAACGAACCGCAAGCTCCGGGCGGCCCTGCATGATCGCAAGGCGCGCTGCACAGGAATCAGCAATGGCCGTAAAGGGAGGTCCGAGGGTGCTGGTGTATTCGCTAAAAGACCGCAGGTTCCTCTCGGCCTGCTCCGGTTGCCCATGCGCCTGGTATGCGAGGGTCAAACAGGCTAAGTTGTCAACGGCTGCAGGGGTGTAAAAGTAATACTTCCGGTTATTCGCATCCTCCAGGCGTTGAATCGCCGCGTCAAGCTTACCGCGCTGCAAGTGAACAAAACCCTCGAGATATTCGGACCAGGCCAGAAAGTTTTTCAAGTTTTTCTTTTTGGAGGCTCTCCGTTGGATTTGAATATACCGCTCAGCTCGCGCCGGATCCGCGTCCATGAGCGATGTCTGGCTTGCGGTGAGCGCAATGATTGACTCGCGCAGGGGATGGAGCACTGAAGGACCGTCGAGCCATTCGGTCAATCTTTTTAGAATCCTTTTTATCTGTCCCGTCAATTGCCCGGCAAAACCAAATGTTGACTCGGCTATTCCGCGCAACTGGGCGAAGTTTACGGGGACTCGATCGAGGGCAGACTCGATAAGCTTCAAGCTGCGGGTCACCTCATTCTGGACAAGTAGGCCAAAGGAACGAAAGACGGCAACCTCACCAGAAAGCTTGTGCGATTCCGTGTCGCCACCCAGGAGTTTATCGATTCGATCCAGAGTAGACATGATGGCAGGAATATCCATGTAATGGTAAAGCTTATATACATGGGCCAAAAGGAGCTCCGGTCGGTTTTGCATTACGTCGTCGGGTATCTGAGACAGCCATTTCGCGGCGACATACCATTTACCGTCATCTGCCGTGGTACGCCAGTTCCGCTCGACGATCTGCGCTGCCCGCTCAACGTCATCGGCCGCGAGCGCGTGTTGGAGCGCTTCCTCGACAAAACCCTGACCTTCGAACCACTCGCAGGCCCGCGAATGGAATGCTGCGATTTCCTGCGCGCTGGAATAGTTCGCCAACTGGTTTAGCAGAAGGTCCTGAAACAGATGATGATAACGGAACCACTGGTTTGCAGTATCCAGTTCGATCAGAAATAGGTTGTCCTTTTGAAGTTTGGCAATTAACTGGGCGCCATCGATCCCGCTTTCACCGCGCTCAACGTTTGGTCCAATCAGCGCATCAATGAGCGGTGCGCAGAAGCGATCCATGATTGCCGTTGCGACCATCAAGTTTGCCGTCTCTGTAGATTGCTGCGACAGCACCTCTTGCGTCAGGTAATCCGGGATCGCTGCGAAGCCGCCTTTTAGACTCGTCATCAGATGATCAAGATTGCCCGAATATTTCAAGGACTGGGACATCAGGCGCATGCCCGCCGGCCAACCTTCGAGCTTATCTTGGATGCTGGCAGCTTCTTTCGCGCTGACCGAGAGCCCTGTAGCATTTTTTAGAAATTCCGCAGTCTCTGCCGCCGTGAACTGCAGGTCCCTACCAGTTATTTCATTCAGCTGCCCCCGGGCTCGAAGTGGACTGGTGAGCAGCGGCGGATCGCGTCGGGTTAGAATCATCAGGTGCATGTTTTGGGGTGGATAATTCAAAAATGCGGCCAACATGTCGTGCACCGCCATCTCATTTATCTTATGATAATCGTCAAGAACCAGAATAAAGGGATCTTCAATCTCATCGAGGTCATTTAGAAGATACCGGCACAGGACAGGATCGGGCGGAAGCTTGTCAGCCTGCAGCAATGACAGGGTCGTGTCGCAGGCCTTGGGGAACGTTTTGCTGATCGCAGCCAGCAGATAGTTTAAAAATAAACGAAGATCGTTTTCTTCCGCGCCCAGAGATACCCAGGCGTAGGGACCATCCCATGCTTCCAACCACAGGCTCGCCATCGTGCTCTTTCCGTAGCCTGCCGCCGCGGAGACGAGAGTCAACGGCCGGCTCCGCAGCTCGTCCAATCGCGTCATCAGCTGTAAACGAGGTATAAGATCCGGCGAGAGCAGCGGGCGGTAAAGCTTGGTTCTTAAAACTGGATCAACGGGTTGCTTGTCTGCCATATAAAATCGACCTTTCGGATATTAGTTTTGATAAAAATATTACAAATCAAACCGGTCGTAAAATTCTAACCATCTCCTGTAGGAGGAACAGCACGAGGGTTGAAAACGACGAGGTATATTTGGGCGGATGCCTCAAGGGTTCTCGCCACAAACAGCTTGTTGTCCGAACAATGTTATGATGGATACATGATAAAACGCCCGGGACATTTTGCATTAGTGCCTGCAATTAGCTGCGAGTTGGTGTAGCGTAGATATGACCTTGTGTCAAGTTGAACAAGAACCATATACTGTTGAAAGGGGAGGAAAACCGATCGCTTCCATGAAATCGATTGATGAAAAAACAGATCCTGTGACATTGAACAATCTGAAGGCCCTACTTCGAAAATTGCCAAGAATGGATGAGGAGTTGGATGCCTTTGCAACAGATCTTGAAGAGATTTCCCGGAATCAGCCTCTAACGTCAACGTGGGATCTATGGGAGTAATCTTTAACCTAAAGCATGATGAAAGGATCGAGGGGTTCAAAATGGACTTCCGGGACGCCCATAAAATTATAACTTTTTTGGCAGTTGCACGGAGAAACTTATAATTTTATGGGCGTCCCGGAATTCCCTGGAAAACTGGGGTTGGACCACGGAGATCGCTTTAAAATTAAGGAACTATGCAAAATATAACCCCGTTTTCGAGGCTTAAAGTGATATTTTTGACACCAAAGCTGACTATTTTAAGGCTGGAATTGATATGAAATAACCAGGTAATAAAGGTTGACTCCGTTGTAATTATCATTATAATGCTAATAACAATGCATCGATGGAGAAATCTATTATGGCTATTAAAACAGAACGAATTACCATCCTGGGAACTCCGGATTTCAAAGCGTTTTTGATCCGAGAAGCGAAAAAGGAAGGCGTAAGTTTGTCACAGTTTGTCCGGCAACGTTGCGAGAAAGAGCCGGTGCTCAGTGAAGATGAAGAACTGTTGGCCGCCCTGTTGAAAGAGGTTGGTGAAGCAACGGCCAGAGCTAAGGATTCTCTGGAAAAAGGGCTGGCTGATGCAGAGCAGGCTCTTGCCGAAATAAGGGGTGTCGTGTGAGTACCTTAAAAGATGTCATCTCGGCCATGAAAGATGTTTTGCTGCTGACTGATAAAGTGGATAGGGCGGGGAAGGTGCTTTCGGAGATTTCCAGTGAATTGCGGGATCATGATCGGCGATTAATCCGGTTGGAAACCATGGCGGAAATTGCCAAGAGTCAGCCCCGGCTAAGAGATTGAGTCAAAACAAAGCAGCACCTTTGAAATAACTGGCTTAACCTTTGACTGGGCTTGTGAAAATCATGTTATCTTTTGCAATCTACAATCTTCAATTATAGTCCTCCCGAAACCCGGGTCAATTCGGCGTCCAGCAGCGGGGTGTCGCGCTGTTTGAAGGCCGTCAGCCGGACCTGTGGGACTTCTGGGGACTTCCGGGACGCCCATAAAATTATAACTTTTTTGGCATTTGCACGGAGAAACTTATAATTTTATGGGCGTCCCGGAGTTCCCCGTCGTCGAACGTGAGCGAACCGAGCGTTGTGTTCAGGACAAAATCGGCGCCGTCAACCGTGTCGCCCCCGGTTGTTTTGACCTCCCAGTCCACCGTCGACTGGCCCGAGGTGTCGCCCTCGCGGGTGACCGTGAAGGTGAATTCCGTAATGTCGTTATCGCCCTCGGCCTTGCTCGCGTCGGTCGCCGCTATCGACAGCTGTGCGTCGTCGTTGAGGATCGTCGCCTGCGCGCTCGCCTTGTCCGGATCTATGGTGCCGTTTTGCGGGTTCTCCAATTGCACCAAAAAGCCCTCGTCGGGCTCCACCGCTGTGTCGCCGGCCACGTTGATCTCCACCGTGGCGGTATCCTCGCCGGCGGCAAAGCTCCCCGAGACCACAAACGGCAGCTGCGTGCCGTCGAAGTCCTGCACATCGGCACTGGGCGACGCGGTGCCCGCGATACGAAGGTCGAACAGGGTCTCGGCCGACAGGTCTTCACCGGTGCGCGAGAGCGTGACCGTGAACGCCGTAGTGCCGGAATCGCCCTCGGCCTTGCTTTCTAACGAGTCGATGCCGATCTCCGGCTCCGCGTCGTCGTTGACGATCCTTCCGCTGACCTTATCGAGTCCCAGGATGGTGCCGGCGGGCGCGTCATCGGCCAGGTTGAGTTCGACCTGGAACTGCTCATCGGCCTCCACCGCGCTGTCGGTGCTGGCCGCGAAGGTTATCGGTGTGTTCGCCTCCGAAGCGCCGGCTTCGAACGTGACCGAACCGTTCGGCAAGCTGCCACCGAAGTCATCGCCATCCACCGCGAAATCCCCTTGCGGGGTCACCTGCCAGCTCACCGTCAGTTCCTGACTCAGGTCCCCCTCGCGCGTGAGCGTGTAGGAGAAGGTGGCCAGACTTTCTCCGGGGTTACCCTCGTCAAGGGCCTGGGCCAGCGAGGGCGAGATAATCACCGTCGTCGGGTCATCGTTGCCGATGGTCGCCACCGCCGAGGCGGTGCCCAGGGTGGTGCCCGCGGGCAGGGTGTTGCCGTCCAGTGCCAGCGTGAACTGCTCTTCGGCCTCGACGGCGCTATCGCCGGCGATGAGCACGCCGACCGTCTGTTGCAGATCGTTCGCTGGGAATACCACCGTGCCTGCGGTCGCCTGCCCGGGGGCCAGATCATTGACTTCGGCCGGGTCGGTCCCGGCCACCTGTATTTCCCAGCCCACCGACAATTCCGCACTGGTATCGCCGCTGCGCGTGACCACGAAATCGAATTGGGTGGGCTGATCCCCGGGGTTGCCTTCAGGCCGAACCGCCTGGGCCAGCGCCACAGATACTTGCTGATTGGATGTTGCCATGATATTTCCTCCTTTTGGTTGTTGGGCCGCTATTAGTTATTGAAGATCCAACGATTTGGGATTTTGGATTTTGGATTTTGGATTTAAGGTATTCTATCGATTTTAAAAAGACGGAGCGGAGCGATACCACAAATCCGAAATCCGAAATCCGAAATCTTCGATTCCAGTTTGTTTGGGTTAGATGTTTATGTTAAGTCTCAGCCTCAGCCAATCCCCATGATGTCATCCCCCGCAAGGGACGTGACCCCCAGCAGTTCGATGGTAAAATCCGCCGTGCCGTCACCATTGACATCGCCTTCCAGCAGACCGTCTGAGGCGTCGTGGACAAAGCGCAATTCGCCGGCGCTGCCGCTGAACGCGTCATCGTCGATGAAAATGAATTCCTCATGTTCTGCTGTGCCGCTGATGGCGTCGATTCCGGAAACGTCGATTCGGTCGCCCTGCACCGCATTGAAATCGAACACCAGGTCAGGTGCCTGCGGGGGCGATCCCGCGGCATCATCAAATATGAAGCGGTCCGCACCATTGCCGCCGGTAAGCTGGTCTGAGCCTATGCCGCCGGTCAGTTCGTCATGGCCCTCCCCGCCGATCAGGATATCGTCGTCCTCGCCGCCGCTGAGTGCGTCGTCGCCGCTGCCGCCGTCCAGGATGTCGTCACCGCTGCCGCCTCCCAGCGTGTCCCTGCCGGCCTCGCCCTTGAGGATGTCGTCACCGGAACCGCCACTGATGATGTCGTTCCCTCCGCCGCCGTTGACGGTATCATCCCCGGCGTTGCCGAACACCACATCGGCCTTGTGAGTGGTCCCGTTGAGGGTGCCGGGCGCGGTTCGGATGTCAGCCGGAAAAACGAACTTCACATCGATGATGTCGTCGCCCGCGGTTCCGAAAACGGTCGCCCCGGGCACGGTGTCAGTTTGGCGCGCCTCGGTCGGATCGTCTCCATTTCCCCCTCTGTCCGTAGAATTGTCGCTGCCGCCGGCGTCATCCTGGCCATCTTCCTCGCCGGGTTCTGTGCTGCCTTTTGAGGTTGAGCTCACACTGCTTGGGGGGGGCGACGGCCGGGATGACGTCAATCCCGACGCTCCCGAATCGGAGTCGTCCTCTCCATTGATGCCGGAACTTAGCGGGAAACTAATATAGTCCGGCCGGGCGTCAAGCCCGGGACCGGCGGCACGCTCGCCTGGGTCCGACCCTAAGGAAAATTGCTCTTCGGGCAGCACCCCGTTACCGGACCGATTGAAGCGTCCACGAAGGCCCAGGGGGCCTGATTTCAACGACGGAACCCGGCTTGCGGCAGTGCTCCCGTTGCCGGGTAAATCAGCGAGAATATCGACAACCGGGTCTTCAATGATTGGTTCGACAATTTTTTCAATCAGTTTTGCCATCGGTCTCTTTCGTCATACGTGTCGGAAAAAAGCTTTTCTGCAATGCGATTCGCGCTTTAAACTGCGCCTGGGCATGGTCCCCCAGCTTTAATTGCTAATCTTCCCGGAAAGCCCGCCGCAGGCTGTCGGTCAGCGGCGCCAGGATGTAGTCCATGGCCGTGCGGGTGCCGGTGTTGATCATGACTTCGGCGCCCATGCCGGGGTACAGCTCACGTCCCTCGAGTTTCCTGAGCTCCGGGGCATCGATGGTCACGCGGGCCAGGAAATAAGACGCCCCGCTGCGCTCATCAGTAAAGCTGTCGGCCGACACCCGGGTCAATTCAGCGTCCAGCAGCGGCGTGTCGCGCTGCTTGAAGGCCGTCAGCCGGACCTGGGCCGGCAGTCCGGCG
>Ga0209338_1000607_pt1 | contig 11057 bp, 9 predicted proteins | sample OlaalgELextract1_FD_187374 | JGI IMG/M metagenome (GOLD analysis project Ga0209338, IMG submission 187374) | Olavius algarvensis symbiont microbial communities from Tuscany, Italy - Type A ELBA extract 1 (SPAdes) (version 2) | ecosystem: Host-associated > Annelida > Digestive system >... | reverse complement strand
CAGGAACATCCAGCCAATGTAGCTCGGTATGGAGGAGTCGTGACAAGCCTCGGTCGAACTTGTGAGTACCGCTGATCACATGGGCTGCGGCGTTCAACACTCGTTGCAGTGTGTTGGTCGTCGCTTTCGGAGCCACTTAATCAAGTTCACTCCACGTCCAAACTCCAAGCTGATCCAGTTCATTCCATATTAATCCGCTCCAGGCGTACAGAACGGGTACTCTTGAGAATGTGCACGCAGCGTCTGTTATTTGCTGACTTTGTGCGATCGAAGTCATACGCCAGCTTCATCAGCCATTTTTAAACGAGATTGGATTGATCCGAGCGATCAGCCTGACCTAAATGCTATTCGTTTTCTTGATCAGAGCAAAACTCTCCAACCGTGTGTTTGTCAACGGCGTTTACCCGAGTAGTTGGTCTGTTGGTACAGTATCGGACTCGTAACTGCGTTGTTGGGGTTTCAACTCTCATCCGGTCCACTGCAAGCAATCTTGAGCAAATTGCTAAACTACTGTGTGCTCAGGCCAGCTCAGCCTTCTACCCTCAGTGGGATGTGAAATGAGTAGTACCTTATTTTGTGGGCTGTAGGTGGAGTGGAGGTCTCGAGTAGCTAACTGGGATGGGTCCAGTTGTCCGTTAACAGGGCAGTTGAAGGCGGCAAAATGCCTGCACCACTAGCCCATGACAATTAGTTTCCACTTCAGAGATTGTGAAGTGCTGCTGCTCGTGAGTCTCGACTCTTGTAAAGGACACTATAACAAAGTGTCCACACCTTTAACCTTTTAAATCTTGACCACCCACATTGACCTAGCTCATAACGTAGGATTGACCGTTTCACTTCTACCGACTTTTCGGAACACTCAGCCGATACAGGGTTAAAGATTACTATTGTTTTTGTGAACGATTTAACCCGCATCACTGACTGTGGATGGAAAATAGTCATAATAGTGCAACGTTAATCCACGACGTTTTAGAACAGGTCCAGCCAGTGTCGGTATCGTCTGACTCCCACCCAGCGGGATTTGTTGAAAAATTGTGCTATGCATTGTGTTAATGTTATGGCGTCGTTCGTGTTGTTTTATTGCTTGTCCGCGTGTGTTCGTCATAACTGTGCCGTGTTGTACCGGTAGTGTTTTTGCTGACGTTTTAAAGCGTCCGAGATTACTTACATCTGCTGTTGTTAAGTTAGACTAACGTCTGAGACGTAAGCTATTACATTTTGTCTGACGAATTCGACGTCGTATGGCAGCATTTTTGTCGCTTCGTCATGTCATTATTTATTAATCATTAGATTTTTTTTGTAAAAAAAAGAGTAATGTCAAATAATGTTCGTGATAATGATGGTACTGATATCAATGATAGATGATCAGTAATTAAGTTCAACTCTTCTAAGACTGAATTTCTTCTTGTTGGACTTAAACAACTCTCTAAAATACACGACTCCTCTCTCACTACAACCCTCGCAACCTTGGCTTTATCTTTGACGAACACCGTACCTTCTCAGACCAGATCTATGCCCTTTTTAAATCTTGCTACTATTACGTTCATAAACTTCGCTGTATCCGCCCATGTCTTGACTTCAAAACAGCCAGCACCATTGCCACACCTCCATCATTCATTCTAAACTTGACAACTGCAATTCTCTGTATCATAACCTTCCAAACTCTCAACTTAACCGGCTCAAACAGATTCAAAACTCTTGCTCGTGCTGTTGTTAAGGCTCCTAAGTCCACTCATATCACTCCCATCCTCAAATCTCTCCATTGGCTAAAGAGCGAACGCATCGGATATAAACTTCTCTCTCTCACTTACAAAGTTCTTACAACTGCTCAACACAGCTATCTTCACAACCTCATCTCTCTTCAACCCCTCGCAGTACCCACTCATCTTTTGTCACCCTCTCTCGCCCGCCAACCATCTCCTACTTGAAAATCATAGATCGCTCATGACCTCGTCTTTGGAATCAACTTCCAGATTCATTTCGTCAACCTCGCCAGTCTTGTCTCGATTCACCTCCTCATTCACTTGTCAGCCCATCTTTGTCATCATCCCCACTCTCGCCATCCATCACTCCTTCACTCTAGGCTCAAAACCTACCTTTTTAACTAATTCTTCCCACCTTAATAGACTTCTTCTGCCCATTGGACTGCCTACATGATAACATTGCAGTAGACTAAACTGGCTAACCATCAGCTTTTTACTGCACATTAGATACACAGTAGTGTATTGTATTGTAAAGTCGACAGGTCAATATGGCAAAGGTCACAAGTTCTGGTAAGTTTTAGCCCTGAAGTAACTTCTCAGCTAATGATCAGTGCCGACAATTTCAGGAAGACGTTAAAGAAGCATCTGTTTCGGAATGCACTTGGACACTTAGCGCATTAGAGGCGTTGCGTAATGCACTATATAAATTTAAGACTTACTTACTTACTAACTTACATAGGCAGTCAAAACTGGTCCTTGGTACTATCACACGTCGTGGTGTATCAAATCCAGAGTTGACGGTCAAAACTTGAGTAACATGGCATAATAATACTGCTAATTTACTGCAGCACCGAGTAAAATTTTTATATTGTTCCATGCTACTGACAAACCTTCAGACACATGCAGTGCCAATTCACTCTGGTATGTGTTGGTCTCACATTTCTGTATTGTTTACTGCATGATATGTGTCGGCTTCTTCGTCATCCAATTAATCGCCGTTAAATAACAATTTAAGTGACTGTCAGTATTTGTATTTTGTGTAAATGGCTTTTTGTATTTCTAATAAAAAATGCAGACATTTGATTGTGACGCTGAACGTGTATTCTGCTGATAACACACACAGTTTTAATGGTGAACATGGGTTAACGGGATGCCCATGTGATTTTCCTTCTCCATTCATTCAGAAATCTGCCTTGTCATAACTCTCGCCAGAAGTCAACACTCTTCATACCATCCCACCAGGTCTTCCTCAGACTTGTCCAGTTCCATCAACATACAGTGCTTTCATCATCTTCAAAGACCTTTCTTAATCACCAAACTGACTGGTTTTAATACCAACAGTTCTCTCAGCTCTGCACTTTTCTTCCTTTTCTCTTCAGTATGAACTCACACGTTATATGCCCATTTCAGATCTATCTACTGTATGTTGTGCTCCACTTTCACTATACAGCTGTCACGAGATGCCTTTTAACATAAATGTTTCACGTCTTGTTTATTAACAGCGTCAACTAACAGTATAAATTAAACTCATACTGCAACGCTGTAAATTAACATAAGTTTAGCCTGAAATCAGACATACATATGTGTAAAATAAAATACGAAGCTGCATGTCCAACTGACATTTAAAATAGTGTGTCTCAAAAAAACCGGACTGCTACAATCAATATAACACAACTTCACCAATTCACAACGTTCACTACTTATTTTTAGCACAGAGAGACTTTATTCAATTCTCCATCGACTATGATAAAAAGTTTTTAAATTGGCTTAGAATCAGCTGTGTGGTTTCCATAACAACAGTAGCGACTTTATACACTTTAACAGCGAATTTAGGGGCCGAGTTCGAATAACGTATCAGCAGTGCAATAAATAAGTGGCAAAAACGATTGTGGGTGCCAAAAGACAGCATTCGAACATGTGTTGTAATTGTCGATACTGCTAAATATTATATTATTCCGAGAGAAACACTGTGAATAAAATTACCTTTTCTGTTCATAAGGCAGCATAAACTGTGGAATGACGTGCAGTTAAGGACTACAGTAACTCGCTTCAGCTGGTACTTTGTTGCAAACATAACTGTTTTCTAACATTGTGGTTTAATTAAGAATATTGAACACATGCTATATCTGAAACTTTATTTAAATTAAAGAACTTTTGATCGAGTTATGTCAAAATATCGCAGGTTCCAGTTTTTTGAGACACAGACTGTCAAGTAGCTATTGTCGCTATGGAAACCACGCAGCTGGTTCTAAGCTAATTTAAAAACTTTTTAAGTTGGTGAATTGAGAATTGAATAAAATAATTAGTGAATGTTGTGAATTGATGAAGTTATGTCATGTTAAACGTAGCGGTCCGTTTTTTGAGACACATTGTATATTTGGCAGACATTTAGCACTGTTGACAACCACTGTAGCTCGAGACAAACTCATAGTCACAAATCACAAATAAGCAGCTGGTACCAAGTTGGCCGACGATATTTTGAAATGACAGTAAAAATAAATGTACAGATAGCACCAAATACTGTAACGACACAGTAACGCTACGTAATATTTTATAAAAATATATATACGTAATACTGACCAAAACCACAAATCCACTCACATATACGTATAAGTCAGAGCAGGAAAAGGACGGCATTAATTCACAAATCACAAAACAGTGAACAATGCCATGAAATCTGCCACGAACAATCCGGTGCACAGCACACAGAATAACAAAACAAGACATAAAATATCCTACACAGTTATTAGCAATCAATGCACCATTTCTGTCAGATGTTTATAAAAAAAAGTAAAAATGACACTAAAATCAGGCATTTGAGAGTGTTTAAAACATACAAATAAATACTGAAAACGAGTCGGTCTGGTAATTAAAAGTCGGGAGATGAACAGACACATTGTTCAGTGCTGTACAACGGCTTCGGCAGCTGAATGATGGCCTTCAGTGATATGTTCTGAGACAGCAGCATCATTTCTAGCATCACCTTGCTCACAGCACGTCGCTGACACAGGCGCCACATTAGCGTTCGCCTGTTTGTCCAAACACATCAATCTGTTTAATCCTACTATAACAAAATAATATAACAGATTAACACTAGTAAGCTAGTCAATTATAATCATAACAAGAGCATTCCAAGAGTGCAAACTCTGCCAAGGCCAAAATCTGATCCGGTATACAAATCCCGATTTCCGGATTAAACCAGATCCGGATCTTGAAGTCTGCCGGATCACTCCCAAAACGTACTGGATTCATTCTCTTTCGACATGAATGAGTCATTTCGCCAAGTAGGCCTGTAGTAAAAATCAGCCGGTGACTGCATGAGAAATGCTAATAAATCTAAAATCCCCTATGGGCTACCCGTCAGCTTTTTACTGCACGTTAAATACACACTATTGTATCGTATCGTATTCCACAATGGTGAGAAGACGGAAAAGTGATCTGGAATCCATATCCAGGACCGGATCACCACCAAAAGTTAATCACTTCTACAGCTGCGATCGAGAGTTATCCTGCTCACAAAACAACTAACAGAATGTCATAACGACCGATCACATTACTGCACCAGCCTTGATAGAGTAATGATCATAACAATTTCACTGCTCCATATGGACAAAACTACAGAGATGCCAGCTGGGCAAGTCACTCAGCAACGACTATCAGTGAAAGACAGGTAATGACAGTGACTCTTTCGAGAACTGTTCTAGGCTGCATCTTCCAGATGGCAGAGGGAGAACACTGGTAACCACGACGAGCAAAGTATGTCCGAGAGCAGCAGATTTACTGACACTTAGTGCAGGCTGTGAAGTCAAAGATCATTGAGAGCAATTTCACCGATGTCCGGGTATCCGATCTGTAGATCTTTAGAGACCATCAGGTCAACCATTTGCTAATCCAGGTAAATGTGATTAAACATTACAAGCGTTACATGTCCTAAACAGATAAAACTTTTATTTCAATAACACACAGCAAACAATTTCATGAAAGGTGACAACGCAAGTCGGTTAACCTGTTGCTGGTCAATTTTTGCAAGTTTGTCAAAGATGCTGGCGTACATCTGTTTTTCTTGCTGATGCTGTTCATGAAGCTTGTTGCTGGCAATAATGACCTGCTGACGCGCTGGTTTGTTCTCCGGGTCGATCTGCAGGACTGCATTGAAGTCCGCCACAGCACACTCGTAATCCTTCAGTCCATAGTTTGCCTACGTCAACAACGGCATCTTATGTAAAGAGAATGCAGATTGGTATAGCACATTAACATGTAACACGTCTAGTGTGCTACCACTTTCAGTAGTTCGGCGCTGATCTCTGCTAGCTAGTGCCTTCAGCTAGGTATCAGCAAACACTGCAAGACCACGGACATGGGCTAGTGTATCATGCAATATGCCTGTTTACTTCCCCAGCTTTTTGCTGGGTAATCATTTGAGCCTGCCGACAGACAGTGGGCTAAGGCTGAGTAGGCCTGGGTGCCTGGTTCTGCGCCGAGGTGGTTTACCCATCTAAAGACGGTTACCCACCCAGGCACAAACGAGGCCTAGCACATAGTAACTACGTTGATCACATCCAATGTGTTACCACTACACTAAACCTTCAAATTCAGCTATTTCAGGAGGACTAGACCATAACAATTGTGATTTAACATCACGTTGCACGCTTCATTTTATGTGATGTAAGACATGTGACATATATGCACTGTAAATCTTTATACTGTGACGAAGAAAGTGCAAGGACTGCATGTCAAAAGAAATGCCAAGAGCACCAGAAAGTGGGGTAAGGAACAGTACGTACCATTCCTCGACGAAACAGCGCCTTTTCATTCTTGTCATCAAGCTCCATTGCTCTGTTGGCCGATTCACGTGCTGCAGCATCGCTGCCTAGTTTCAGATGACAGAGTGCTAAGTTGAGGTGTGCCGCCAACAACAGCCGATCTCGCTCGATACTGTAATCGCCTTCCAGAGTGTCGGAGAACTGCAGATACTCCACAATACGGCTGTACTGAAACTTGGCCAGCTTGAACTTCCCCACCTGGCAAGTTGACAACAGGGACGTGTCACTATCAACACCCATATTTTGCACTCACTTAAAAATGTTACATTTTGTGCTGAAGCAAAAGCAGCCACAGGTCAGTGTTTAATACGACGGACTCTCCCAGGCGAGTTGGGTTCAACTTCCACTGAGATCTATACCAGTCATTGGTGGCATATGCAATCCAGTGGAAATTATTCCAATTTTTTTATAAATTTCCATGTGGACAACTTGCTTCCAATTGGAGACTGCACAACATAAAAAGGAACTACACTGTGAGTCAAAAAACTGGACCCTTCTTCAATTGAGCATAACTTTGGCAAATGCTGTCCGATTTTAATAATTCTTTCACTGTTGCAGACAGAAATTAACTATGACCAAGTGTATCCTAAAATCTACCACCATACCTCAAATATGCTAGTGCACTACCTTGTAAAATGAACAAGAATGTATTGGCCAATGTTGCTGGCATGATTTCGTAAATAAAGATGTAACAGTCAAACAAGTCACATTGAATGTAACAGATATGGACAAAATCAACATTGTCAGTTCACAGGCTGTACTCGAAATGTCCTCCTTTAGCACTGACACACACTCGATGTCTTCTCGCCACTGGTCAATAGCCTCGTCAAGAAATCGACTGTTCAAGATTGCACCAGACATCGACGAGCCACCGTTTCAATTTATCCACACTATGGATTTGTCTGTGGTAGACACGATGATGCTGCATGACAGCCAGATCTCACAGTCCACAGTACTGAGATCTGGGTTGTTTGGAGGCTGCAGGCTGGGTGCAAGAAAGTTCGGCTTTTCTTGACGCAGCTGTTCAACTGTTGCACATGCACGGCACAGTGTGCGGTGCACTGTCCTGCTGGAACAAAGTCATTACAAGACATTCTGTGTAGCAGTATGATGTCATTATGACGTCGTGACGCAGCATCGAAGAAGTCAATAAGAGATATCACCAGAATTTCCTGCTTTGTAACAACATTGAAATTTACCGCATGCATTGCAGATTTATTCAACAGTTTTTGCGAAGAAGTGTATGCGGTTTCATTTTTCAAGGTAGTGGAGCAACAAACTACCAGTGAAGTGGGAAATTCAATTATGTGTTTGTGGGTAGATAATTTCTGTCAGCAACAGTGAAAGAATTATTAAAATCAGACAGTATTTGCAAAAGTTAAAAGTTATGCTCAAACGAAAAGGGTCCCGTTTTCTTGACTCACAGTGTAGCAAGTACTCAATTTTCTGACTGATTTTATGTGCATCAGAATTTGCACTAAACACCAATCGGCATCATTTGGTTTTATCTAAGAATGTAAAAACAGCAAAAACATAATACACAAACTACAATTTACAGATATATTTAACATAATATTTCAGATACACTCAGACAGTAAAAGATAGTTTTTAACACTGCAGTCTTAATGCCCTGTCACAGTAATAGACGATATAATATCATGTAATACCGACACAAACTAATCTAAAGTAATCCAAGGTCCAAACAGCAGTATTCTCCTTAGCTGAGAACGTATCTCCATTTTCCAAATGTAAATATAACGCAATATACATATTTAAACACAAATAATGGAGAAATGTTTTACGAACTAAACTGAAAGAACTGACCTTGAAGTAATCACCTCCTTTATCCTTTGCTACCTGTGAATATCGTATTTTCTCTGCTGAATCAAGATCCCAAAACTCCTTGCCCTAAAACCAACATACACGACTGCCTTTTTCCACATTTATCTGATTAGAACAGTGGTTTGTCCTTCAATGCTCTTCTAAAGGCAACCATAAAACCAAAGCGCACATAATCATATACGTTACGGACACTCTACGACCGTTGTGTACCACTGCTGCAAACATCACTTTTTATTACTCTAGAGAACACATAAATGTTAGACAACAACATTGCACTGGTTCACAGGTCCATACTGCCAATAACCATCCAGCTTACCGAGATCATTAACCCTCAGGACCAAGACCAAGACTGAGACAGTGGAAATACTGTCTCAAGATGAGACTTCCCATCACTTTAATCGATAATATATCTCGTATATGTTAAAATATATGCAAATTACAGTTGCCAGTGAAAACATGGTTTCACTATTGCTTTACTGTTTGTGCTTGCCAGCCAAATGTAGTATACAAATGTGGTCCCTTGCAGTGTTTAGTATTACCCGTACCAAGACAGTGAAAATACTGTCTCAAGACTTGAGATGGTCTCAAGACAAGACAGTGTCACAAGACTTCCTGTCACTTAATCAAATTCATTTTGCCAGTAACTAAAACGATATTACAAAATACGCTTCATACGTTTCTGGTCAGCAGCAAGCTCTAAGCGGCAGATGTCAGCAAAACGAGTGAAGGCAAATTAAGCGACACAACTGCTGCACATCAACCAACAGGTCAGTCTTGAGTAGTGTGTCTCATCAGTTATCAGGAACTGTCTTGGTCTCAAAACCACAAGACCAAGACAGTCAGGGCAAGACCCACACCAAGGCAGTGAAAATAGTCTTGAGACGAGCTATACGAGTCGCCTTTAAAGAATTGTGTAAACTATGTCTGAATGAAACTCTCTAAATGATAATCCAAGCACCGATCCTGCCAGCAAGCATAGTAGTGCAATGTACAAAAACTATAAACAACAAAAATGTGAGAAACAAAAATTAAAAATATAATTCAGATTGACAGTTTGCAAAAACATCTATGGTACTATGCACCTTGACAAAATCCTGCAGTTCAACTTCGTAGTCCAAGTCGGCATCTGGTGGAATATCGTACCCTGGACAGCCTTCATGGCCATATGCCAGCTTTGAAGCGACCCAGAGTCTTGCCTTCTCGTTGCGGGTGAACCGCCGCAAACCTAACTCAACTCCTTCGACCACTCCAACCTCAGCTCCTTCACCCAGTATGAAACCAACATCACGATCTTCAAACACGCGGCCTCGGTACTTCCCGGTAATGTGAACTGAAACACAAATACCTTTATAACAAGACTATGCTCAGAGAGCGCAAACCTCCACCAACGACAAAATTTCAGCCAAAAGTGAACCGGGATTCGAATCCTGATTGTCAAATTAATCCAGATCCAAGTATCTGCCAGATCTCTTCCAAAATGCTGTGGATTCATTATTTTGTTGATGCCAGTCATTTCATTTCACCAAGTGTCATTAAAAAGTGGGCGATGACTGTACAAGAAATGCTAATAAATGTCCTAAAATTCCCCATTCCGCAATGGTGAGGAAAACGAAATCGTGATCTGGAATCCGTATCTGGGACCAGAGCCCCACCGAAAGTTAATAAGTTCTTCCGATTGGTAGACCTAATCATAACATCAAGTCTAAGTAATCCTGCTTACAGACTGACACACAGACAGACAGACAGAAAGAATGATCACATAACCTCTGCCTTGTTGGCAGAGGTGCTGAAGATCTTGAGACTTTTCAATCTGCAAAACAACTTATTTCTACACCGAGTCATGTCACTTTTTGGATCAGTCTTTCGCTGAGACTTTCACCGAGTCCTAAATTCAAAGATCAGCCAATAAGTGAAGTCGTTTTTTTGTTTGGACTCAGCGATTAGCTGAGCATTTCGCTGAATCCAAAGCTAATCAACTCACCTGGTGATTTTTGCATAGGTTAACCAGTTAGAGATTAAGTTTTGATGAGTGAAAATCACTTCACTTTTTCGCTAATTCGAAAATAAACAAAGAAATACGGCAAAATCAGCGATGAGACGCCGATGACGTCAGCGATGACGGGCTGCGTTGATTGGTTAAACTCAACACCGGACTGAGACCAAAGTTGAGCCGTTTAGTTTCAGTCTTTGGTCTCAGCAAGACTGATCCAAAAACTGAAATGACGCCACTGTCTGTCTGTATGATCAAGCTTTTTAAAGCAATGACCACAAAGTGTGAGGTCAGTTACAAACAAACAAAATATTAACACATGGAACATACGAGCATTTCATACATGCAGTCTTTTGTGCTCATTTTAGATACAATGAAAATATCTCACATGCTATAGTAAGTTCTTACATGTGTACAGGTGTAGAAAACACCAGATGTAAAACTTACTTTCACAAAAAGAAGCCTCATTTGGAGAGCCAAATTCAGCACCTTGTACAACGCGGCTTTTGAACAGCGTGCTATCATTATCCTCAGACACATCAAAACCTGTTAAAATGTCAGCAGCAGTTGTCAAAATAGTGTCACATGATGACTGCAGAATGATGCATCAAGGCTTGTCCCAGTGCAACTAATGGTTAATATACACTGTGTCCCGATAAAAAGTGGACCCCTAGAACATCCGTCATAGCTTCTAGAAAT
>Ga0209338_1000594_pt1 | contig 11222 bp, 10 predicted proteins | sample OlaalgELextract1_FD_187374 | JGI IMG/M metagenome (GOLD analysis project Ga0209338, IMG submission 187374) | Olavius algarvensis symbiont microbial communities from Tuscany, Italy - Type A ELBA extract 1 (SPAdes) (version 2) | ecosystem: Host-associated > Annelida > Digestive system >... | reverse complement strand
CGTCTCTAAACCCAGTATTACCCAACGGTCACAGATTAAAGAGGACACCGTCGAACCCTCTGTGCCTGCCCGAGAATTTAATCTCAAAGCATACGCCGCTATAAGCTGACACAATGATCGGTCCAGCCTGGGCCTCGAACCCAGACTCGCCGATCACCGTAGCCAGGCAGCATGTACTGTGACGCTACCAACAGCGCCACCGAGGCAGGCTATTTCCATGGTCATACTGGTGTTGATGATGCCTGTGGTGTGACAAAAATGTGGGGAAAAAACTGAAAAAGTACAAAATTAAAGTAAAAGAAGTATCTTATTTTAGTGGAGACCCAAACACCCTCTAACACAGTGTAGTCCTGGAGGCACAGTGATCGTTTCTGGCACCCTCAGTGAGTAAATATATTTTCATCCCCACCCACTCCAGGCTCCCCAACTCAAAGTATATATTACGCTTTTTATCTTGATACTGGAGAGCAACCATATCAAGTACTAGCTGTAATATCCGTTCTCCGAATGGAGCAAATCTCATGCCAACGGCATTTGCCCAGTCTCTGTCGTTCTCGGCGACAATGGTGCGTCCATTCTCACATATATGGCACTGTGATCTTGACCTTGGTTGCCCCGCCTCTTTAACTCTCGGTGCCACCTGTGCCACCTCTATACTCATGCCTACGGCATTCACTCCACCTCTGTCCCTCTTAGCACCTATGGCGCCTCCATTCTCACGCCTAAGGCACTTTGGCTATGAAATTGACATTGACATGCCTAAAACAATCCGTGGGTAAAAGTAAACCCGTGTGCCAAGTTTGATCTGGATCGGCCCAGCCATTTGGCTGACTATAAGAAACATAAAACATGCACGCAGACATGCATAACGCCAGACATCTACAAGATTCACATGCTATTGCTGACTCAATCAAATACACACACATAAAATGTGTAAAACCTGATGTGCAAGAATGTACATGTTATGCCCGACTTCACGGCAGTTTGTCATGTTAATTTTAGCATCTTCATCTTGCTGCTCTCCATCACTCGCTGCCGTACCACCTTCTTTACACTCATCCTCAATTGACTCGACTTCATGATACGCTCTCTTTGCCTCGTCAACCTATCAGCATCCAATGTGCCGCGTATCACATATATATATACATTTAATTACCACTCAGCTCTTACAGGGGGAGCGACATCAGCCACACTTATAGTCGTTCCAGTGCTGAGACCCTTTAAGTTTGGGTCCAATGCACTTTTACCCCTGCAGGCAGGAAAGTCTGCTTAATAGACGTTGTGCTACAACCTTCATTACTACGAGGCTTCATGTAATTAGACGGTGTGTTGCAAGTTGCAAAGGTGGTGTGGACTTATGCAGGGATGTGAGTGGCACTGAGAGATTTTTGCCGATGTCCTGAATGGTACCTCTTCTCTCTCAGAATACGCTATGTGGCTTCTCCATTCTCCATATGCAACCACCCAGCCTCTAGTACTCCTGGCTGCCATGAGTAGCTGATGACATCAATCATCCAGTTTGCAGCAAAGATGTCGATAATCCAGTTCGCAGCACGGCAAACCTAGATGACCCAAGCATGTGCATGGACATACTTATCAAGGATGACTCTCAAATCACTCTGGCCTACTTAGCTTAAGCCACAATGTGGGCTGCCTGACCTATATAAGCTCCCAACTATACGATGCGACCTCGATTTTAAAGACAGACACAAAGATAGACATGGAGTTGTAATAGATGAATAACAGGACGTCTTATGTCTTCTATTAAACAGCGCTAGTACAAATGACTTTGATCGATGCTGATCGTCATTTCAGCAATTTTAAAGAGTTATAGATCCAATATCTCTTGGTAAAAATAGTATATGTTCAAAGACAGTATTGCGTTCCTGTGTTTTTATATGATGCTGAGCATGTCCTGTTTGCAATAGCTAAGTTTCTTGTTCTAATTAAATCCGATCTGTTAAACTAAATGTGCACAATAAAGGTTGATACATATATTCAAAGAATGCTGCAGTTTAATAGCAGGTGAGAGGTGAGTGTAACTGATTGATCCAAACCAGGAGCTGGAACTTCTGAATGCTGTACAGAATACGGTCGGCATTCTCACTGTCATGCCGGCTCTCCATGATCGCCAGCAATAACTTTGATGCACTGTTCTGTAGCCAACAACACAAGTAGAGCTCATGAAGTCTGAACTTAGTTTTGGTCACATTACACTGCTGAAAACATATCACTATTATTGTTATTAGCAGTGGTAGTAGTATACTGCAGCGTACAGCACAACAGTCCATCAACAATCCATGCTGTCAACACGACCATCCACTCTAAGTGACCGTGCCTTTCAGGTGGCCACTGTACGGGGCCTGGAATGCATTGCCATCATCTGTCAGAACATCGTTGACATATTGGGCATTTGGTCGCGAGCTTCATCCCGGATATGTATTGTAGAATTTCGATTTCCTTCACCAGGGGATTTAGGAAGTTCGTTAGCATTTCTCATAGTCACCAGCCGATTTTTACGATACTTGGCCAAATGAGAGACGGTGAAGAGAATAAATCCACTATCTTTTTGGTAGCGATGTGGCAGACATCCGGATCCGGATTAACTCAGAAATCCGGATTTGAATTCGGAATAACTTTTGCAATTTTTGAAGACATAGGTGTTGGCTGAGGTTTGTGCTCTTTGAGTCCTCCTGTTCTTATTGTCTTATTAAACTATTGCAAACTATTGCAGAGTGACAACTGTATCAGAGTCAGTAATAACATGAAAGGCAAAAAAAAAAGCTCAGTTGACTTGGTGTCTGTTGATGTGTGATAAGTGTCTCTATTACCAACAAATGGCCCAATATTATCGACAGCACAAAATCAGTACAGCCGGTCTTAGAGTCTTGACCAGGGCAATAAACCATAGTACATTATACTTCACTTATGAAATAATTAAAATAATGTGGATGATGCTGATGTTGGTAACTTTTAATTTTTATTTATATCTTACTGCTGAAAAGAATACACAATGGATCCTTATTACTACACAATCAGTTATGATTTCTTGTAAGTAAGTAAGTAAGTAAGTAAGTAAGTAACAATGTACTGATTAAGGTGACACTATCATGTCAAAGACATTGCAGGGGCACCGTACAAAATTAAACGAAACAAAAAGGACTGAAGCACCGACAGTCAGTAGTCACGGGGAGACGACAGTTAAACTGTGCAGTAACAAAGACCGTCTCTTGGCACACTTATGCCTAGTTTCCAAAGAAAACCTCAGCACATTGCTGAAATACACTTTTTACATAGATCTAACCTACAGTTGCAAAGCACTAGAGCAGCAAGTGTCTGCCAATCTTGAAAAAAACAAGAATATCACCAATGCGATAAAAAGCTGGCCTGCAACCATGGTATCCTGAGAAGGGAGTAGTTGCCCCGCCCCAGGGGGGGGGGGCATCTGAGGAGGACTGAATGTGGCAACATAATCAGTGGTGCCAACTGTATAGTGTTCCATAGTAACTACGGACCTATCTTGCTTAGTTTTTGAGACATTGACGGACGGATCGACGTTGGCGACCTATGCCCATAAGGTGGGCCAGTAACAACCAAACTACTCATCCCACGCCTCACTAATACAGCAAATGGACATTGACATAAAAAGGTAAATGAAAGTGTATTTATACAGCGCTTTTTTTTGTAGTACATGCAAGGCGCTCACGCATGGGATCACACAGTTTTACCTGCAATTACACCGATGCCTGCGTTTACCTCGTAATTGTTCACCAGATGGCACCTCCACACTTAGGTGGTGGACACCTAATTGCAGCCTACTACTCATTTATCTACCCTGAAAGGATGAAAGGCTGAGTCGGCCTGGTTGGCTGACCTATAGCGGACAGTTTACCCACATAAGTGGTCACCCGTCAGCTGCATGTCAAATGCAGGACAGGGAAAGTTCGCCGATCAAAGACCGAACTTCTATCACAGTGCCACAAAACCAACCAGACCATTACTCTCATGACATACATCAGACTTGCAGATGAACTAAATTCTGTTGCTACCTTGAGCTGCAGCACGAGGTCAATACGTTGTTTGCGCAGTGGATTGATGTCACTCAACAGCAGTGCAATGATGATGTCCAGACCGTTACTCTCATGACTCGCAATAACATTCTGTACAGAAGCAACAGGCACAGTGGCGTAATTAAAGGGTGGCAGCACTGGGCCATGGCCCTCCCTCATTGAAACTTCATACTGCTACGAACCTTGTTTATGCATCGGACACGGCTTGCATAGCTACTGTAACTGACATCACAGTTTTTCCAGTTCACTGTGTACAACTTACCAGAATGTGGAGTGGAGTGGTTGAAATAAGTTGAGGCAGTTGACCTCATTCTTTACTGCTAATGATATGCCCTGCATATTAGGCAGTTGCATGCGGAGTTGTATGTTACATGGAAGCAAAAAATGACCCCAGAGAAATGAAAACGAACTAGCCCTAGCTAATGCAGAAAAAATGAGAATAATTAGACGAAGATGTCGTGCACAATGGTTAGACAAGTATGCAAATACTGAACTGAGAGACAGGTTAGGCTTAGAGGACAATATTGGTTTGTTGCTATGGACATGTTTTAACAAAGGATGACAGTCACTGAGTGAAACAATGTATGGTTTATGAAGTGAAGGGTGTGAGGCCTATACGCAGACCCAAGAAAACTTGGCAGGAAGTAATGATTTGAAAAGTTTTCATTTGGTCAATTTTGATGCTATAAATTGTGATTAATGGAGAAAATTAATAACAGGCAGCAGATTTGGGTTTCAATGTACCATTTATACATAGTTGACTTACTGTAAAAGTTAAGATCACATGCAAATGAAAAAAGATAACGGTGATTACCAATACACTCAACAGTAGTTTAAAAAACCATAACTCATTTACATCACTTTACACTTTACACATACATTACTGGTGACAGTTGAAAAACACATCAAGACTTTCTGCAACAGAACTAATTCCAACTTGTAACGCAAAAACTTCTTACTCTACACAACTGAGTATTGTTACCTAACGACAACATTTCGATGTCTGTCGGACATATTGATCACATCTAGTTGACTGTTTACAGCTCCATCGAGCTGTAAACAGTCAACTAGATGTGATGAAGATGTCCGACGGACATCAAAGCGTTGTCGTTAGGTAACAATATTCAGTTGTGTAGAGTAAGAAGTGTTTACACTACTGATTGTACCAACTGACTGAATCTATTCAACACTAATTCGTACTTGGTTCTCGTGGCATGGACCTTGGCAGTACTCGATCAAAGACGCAAGTGTCTGATCCACCAGAAACGCGTTTGATTCGTTGATGTAGAGGCCGAGGAGACCGAGACCGCCTGTCGTGCTGCCGCAGATGCAATCAAGGAACTGCAGAGTCTCACCGACAATGTTGTAGTTAGTCTTGTTGTTCTGTGTGCGCAGGAAATTCTACAACCGCAGCACACAGACATGTCACCACACAGCAGCCAATAGAACGGTAATAGCAACAGCAGCAGAAGCATAACATTGATGACAGGCCAAGAATTTCATCCCAAAGCATCATTGAGTAATACTAACAAGAAAAAAGATGTTTAGTATCAGGACACTGTCCACTGTGCAGGTAAGGTATAGGTATAGTAGGGTTTGACGTCCCACTTGACATTTCGGACTTCGGAGACGATGTCAACAAGTTGCGACTTAAAAACTACCGGCAACACTTATGTATTGGTAATCACCGTTATCTTTTGCCATTTGCGTATGATTTTACTGGTCATATGACCCAACCAACAGCATCATAGCACTGCATAGTGCACATAAGAAATGAGAAACTTTATTTCATCATAGAATGGTAGCAGCAATAGTAATAAGAAACAAAACACTAGACTAAACAGACAACAGACAACAGTTACACACAAAAGCACTTAACTAAGTCAGTTTTCACAGCTGCAGTGTCTAGGAACTTTCTATAATGATGGGTGAGCAGGTTACTCGGCAGTTCACAGTTAGATTGCACACGGCAAATTCTACAGTTTGTACATCACTGGTCTTTAACAGTTTCACACAGAAGCGATTAGCTACAAAGTCAAGGGAGCTTAATTATGATTTGTTAAGAGGAAGCACTTTTAAGCCGCATAACAAAACTGACATGCACTTAGATTTTATCAGATGAGGACGACTTCTTCTGAGGCAATACGCCAAATTTTTCCAAAAATACCATTTGGCGCTCCATAAAATCTGCACTTAGCAGAGTCTATGAGCATTTTAATTATCTAGATTTGACCAAATCAACTCCTAAGTATGTGCACAATACATCTTACACCTAAAGCAAACAGCTTGAATGAATTCTGTAAATCATGATATTAAGCAGTGGTGTCCAGCATTCGTTCTGCAGACTGTAAAGATATACAGTGCCAGACAGACAAGACAGTAGCTTCACTTGATTCATGACAGAACAGTGAATGTACATGTATGCTGCTGTAAACATCTGAAAAACTGATTCACCTGATTAATTTCCGCAAGGTGTTATTTAGTGATATGTGTATAACCTACTGTTGCAGAGTAGCTGAACAAACTGAAGATAGCATGCATCAGACTCCACTTCACAAGCACTGAAATAACTGAATGTGCTTAAAGTTGTATTAAATGTTCCAAGAACTTTTTCAGAAAACACACACCCAAGAAATTGACAAACTGACAACAATTAATGCATTACATGGAGAGTCATGCTCACTGAGTATCATTTGAAATATATGACCCAGTAATACCACTGTTCTACTGACACAATAATTTACAATAAAACTGACTGCATGAAAAAAAGAGAAAAAAGAAAAAAACATAAACAACCATTAATCCAGAAACAGAAAAAAGACAACTGTCGATAAACAAAGCCCAGTATGATATATTACCAAATGCCCCACGTCCATAAAGGCAGATATGCATGCATTGACTAACATGCAGACAACGAGAATGGTTGGGCGGCTACAACTAAAGATTATCAAAACTGGGGTGGTAAAGAGATTCTGTGGAAGGTTTAAACAAAATCAATAACTGCATTATATACACAGCCACTTTACAGTCTCTACACAGGTTCTGCTGGGCTAGCTGACTGTCCCCAGTGGTCTCAAAGGAAGCCTTTCAGGATGGATGTTGGGGTGTTGACAAACTGTATAAACTCTAATGCTATGAATATTACATGAGCGATAGTAGATAGCTTCACTGGTATGTCTGACAATATAATCGTTCATGCTGCGATGTCTACTATATCTTATTCTTGTCACTTTAGCTTAGTCCTGAGCACAATACTCAGCGGAGATTACTAAAGTGCCATGCTGTAGCCGCCCTCTCCATTTGCATATCGCACCGTGCGTCCATCAGTAGAAGGCATTTGTATCACGTGTATTTGTGATCTCAAGTAGTTCTGTCAAGTATAATACATAATATCACTAAAACTAAAACAAAAAGAAACAAAAATACATATCATCAGCATCATCACTGCCATCCCTTTAGACTGACTAATTGTTTCACTATGCATTAGTCCAGTGAAAAAATTTTTCACATAATCACCGTTTATCCCTTGCTGCTGTACTCGCACCCACAGAGCTTTAGAACCATACAGCATTACTTTGGTTGCAGTTAGCACTGTCAGTCAGTAGATAATATATATTAATATATTAGGGTTTCCCCAAACCCGAAAACGCAGGTAACCCAGCTATTTTACTGCACCGAAAACCCAGGTTTTTGAGGCTGTTAAAACCACGTTTTTAGGTTGAAAATTTAACAGCCATGACGTTTTACAGTCCACTCTAGCTGCAATCATTTGTGCTATTTATTGCCAGAATATTAAAATTTATTCTCTGTATTTGCCTGTACTATACTAGTATACTATGGGAAATTTCTCAATTCCACACTTTTAACATTTAATCACTAGTCATGTTATTTTACTGAGGCCTACACGCTTACTGAGAACTATCCAGGAATGCTGGATGCCTCTCCCACTGCTCAACCGACATGTCTCACTGACGAAGTTTAAAGCTACGAGAAACAGAAAAAAATCACCTGCTACTGACAGAACAACAATGAATAGGAAAAGCTGTCAAAAAACGAACAGCTTACCTGAAGTTCAAGATTATGGTTTTCACAAAGAAGCTGGAAAAATCTAAATATCGGCTGCATGACGACGACCTCTAATGACAGCACCTTGTCCTTGTCCTTCACCTTGTCACAGAAGACTTCGTCAGTGGATGGCATGAGCACTGCTTGCTGATCATTGCCCGTCTCCATGTATACTACACGCCGCAAGTGGGCAAATGCTTTCTGTGTTGCAATGCCAGCATCTTCTACTTGCTCACGAAGTTCTGGTGTGAAGCTAGTCGACTTGACCAATACTGAAAACAACACTTTTTGTCTTAGCACTTCTCAAATCACAACTACAAATCGCAACTAATTCAAGGCAAAAATGTCAACTTTAACTTATAAACTCAATGTGACCAACATATTAAAGCATTAAAACAGCAAAGGCAATGTACAATGAGAAGCTCCGCTACTGCAGAGAAACTGCACAACAGCACTGGATAGGTAAAGGTAAAGGAGGGCCATACTCCAGCAGGAGCGTAGGCGGGGTGCTCATCTCCCTTTCATAGGCTGTTGAGCCCGTAGGTGGATAAACCACTATTGTCTGTGACGCATGGCCAGTGTGGTGCCAGACCTATGTTCACCTTCCTAGCCTAAGCTGGTACTCACTGCACCTATCCATAGAGAGTTGGCCAAGCTGAGTTGACCTGGGTGACTGGTTACAACCGAGATAGTTTACCCACCCTAAGATGGTCACCCATCCGGGTACTAACCAGGCCTGGCGTAGAGTAACTACGTTGATTGACACCAATGCATTACCACTAAGCCGAACTGCCAAGCCAACTGGATAGGGGGACCAAAAATGTTGGGGTGCTCCCCTACCAGAAAGCCCGCAAGCAATGTCCTTTCACTCGCTACAAGTAATAACAGACGACATATCGCTCAAAGATTCCAAGACAACACAGTGCAAAGGCCCAAAAATATTTCTAACATTATGCACGTATTTGTCATTAACCGCTGATAACTTCACATCATCATAATTTAGAACTTTGCAGCTGACAGTATAGACCTATCTTCATTCACGTTAACACAGTGGGTACAGGAAAAAGCAAAATGGGGAGTTAATGATGTGTACTGGCAATCAAGGTGATTGAAGGTCCTCATTGAAATTGGTACTGAATGAGAGCCAGTACGCAACTTCCTTTCAGTAGACAAGAGTAACCTGGTAATCTCCCACTTTTGCGAGACACTCTGACGAAAACTTCAGAAATTGCCGATTCCACTCACCCCAGTCTCACTTAACCCAGTCGTTTGGGGTGTACCCTGTGAAATGCCATATGAAATGAGCATCCTGTGCAATCTGACAATGGAAATCACATGATCCTACATTCACCTGTCTTGACAATAGTAGTGCAAAGGCCCAAAAATTGCTGATTTCACACACCAGCTGTTACTTAAAGCTCGCTCACGGGGTAATTCCTGCAAATTTATGCACAAACTTTATATCTCTGCACAGACTTTTTGCTGCGGACAGTATGATTTACATCTACACAGCAGGTGCTGCAAAATGCAACTTATGGCAAAATGCAACTTATGGCAAAATGACGAGTTCATGACGCGCTAAGAGTTATTTAAGGTCACTGAAAGTCACTGAAACTGGTGCGAATCGAAAGCCCGCATCTAACTTCCCACTAGTGACTAATAGTAACCTTCAGCCACATCTCCCACCATTTACGAGATAATGCGACAAAAATCCTGTCCCAGTCTCATTTAATCCCTCACTCAGGGTGATTCCCACAAACTGTCGTACGAAATGTGGACTAAAAATAAAACTAAAACACTGGGCTACCCGATGTTGAAAACTGCATGCTCCTATGTTCCCTTTACTCAACATAGCACCAAAATGTGACAGACAGCACCAGCTGCAGCTAACAAGGCGAATTTAATGGCACAGTCCAAGTACCATGACTGATATATTCTTAGTGTTTCATAACAACAGCCATAACCATTTTCCTGTACTCTTCCTAAGTTACAAAGTTAGAAATGCAGTTACAAAAACTGTTAAAAAGTTTCAAAGAAGGTTACAAATTAAAATACACAGATGACAAAAACAATATCATGGCGAGGTAATGTATCACCTTTGCGCTTTGTTTCATCCTTGACAGTGTCTTTGTTTTCAATATTATCAGTACTCGCCAACGACTCGTCGGCATTAGCAGACATGCTTGCTTTGATCGACTGCTGAGCATCTTGTATGCGTTCATAGAACACCTTGAAAAACGTGTCCGACTGCTTTTCATTCGTCAGTCGCCTGTAGAATGATTTCTGTCAACAAACACAATCAAACCACAGCTGATGAAAATTATACAGGGTGGCCCCAATAACTGAGGCCACTTTGTTTAATTGCTCATATCTTTAAAATGCCACGTTTGATTTGTATGATTTCTGGCACACCTGAGGAGTGTTTTGTCTGAACACATTGGTCCGGGTGCTTGCTCAAATCGACTAGGCCTGCTGCACTTCAAGCTGGCATGGGTTAATGCTTTAGGTCAAAAAAGACTACATTAATGCAATTCGATTTCAAAAATTCCATCAAAGTTTCCTTCTGTAGTTAATGAATATATCCATGCATAAAAAAGCAAGGTTTCTATTAAAACAACAAGTGACCATATTGGTAAGATGTACCTCACTTGAGTGCTGCACATAAACTCGAGTCACGGGTGTTATCAACATTTGACAATCGCAACGGTGATAACACCTCCGGAGTAAAGTGAAAGTCGCTGTAGTAATATGACAAAATGTGCCAGAATTTTAGCCACAGGTCACGCTATATGGTTAAAAATGGTACCACTGAATTCCAGGGGTAGGGTTTCCTATTAGTGTTCTATAGTATCTATAGGCCTACAATGCACCATTTAGCCACAATTCACAAACATGACCAACCAACCAACATCACAGCATCACAACATCACACTTTTGTGTCCTGAAAATTCTAGCACATCGATTGAACTCGAGATGGCCCACGTCATCGACTGGGCCAGAGAAAACAAAATGACTGTCAACCTACTAAAGACGGTAGAACTGGTCTTTCAGAGGCCAAACATTTCTAATGATCTTTTACCATCTGTT
>Ga0209338_1000589_pt1 | contig 11303 bp, 12 predicted proteins | sample OlaalgELextract1_FD_187374 | JGI IMG/M metagenome (GOLD analysis project Ga0209338, IMG submission 187374) | Olavius algarvensis symbiont microbial communities from Tuscany, Italy - Type A ELBA extract 1 (SPAdes) (version 2) | ecosystem: Host-associated > Annelida > Digestive system >... | reverse complement strand
GGGGGGCTATGCAATGTCAATGTCCCACGGCATGTCTGTTGATTTGTTTGGTTCATTTGTCACCTGAAATGATGCAGCCACGGAGCAGCTGCCACCATGGGTGTCACATATAATTCCTCCCATGTGAATAACTCCCCCTCCATGAAATTCATGTCAGCGGTGCCACCACTGGTGTTCTACATGTTTCCTCCTCATGAAAAACTTCCCACACCAAAAAAATTTATGCTAGCATCGGCGGCTTACTCGTGGCATCCAAGAACGTGCTATACTTGTTTGAATCCTTCTGGATTTCTACTATCTAACAAATTCGCCTGACTAGATAGGTCAGATCATTTCAAACTTTCGTGATTCTTTAGTCAGCAAATGATAAGTGTTCTATCGCTATCAGTCAACTGCCCTGTCGTCTCTCTGCAGCTGTTGATTCTGCAGCTGTCGCTAACCCTTGAAAATTCAGAGGCAATTATAATGTCACACTGAATAATACGAAGTTGGTAGACTGGCCGTTGATGGGTGGGCTGTTACATTTGGTACAGTGAAGAGGGAACTGGGCGGGGCTGCAGCACGCCCAGGCCCCTCCTCGCTGTACCAAATGTAACAGCGGACCCATCAACGGCCAGTGTACCAATCACCATATTGCTGTATAATGGTCTGTTGCTCTGCGGTTTTAATGTGGCCACCAAAAGGCTACTTGACTGTAGTTTCATTGTGTTGAACAGTCACTTTTAAACTTTGCAGCAAAACCAAAATTGCTGATATTAATGCTCAACAATGTCCACGACTGCTGAGTCTTGATATACATTTTGATAGACTGTACTTTGGTGAAGAAAACTGATACTTGAAAGTGTACACCTATGCTTGAAACAACTAAAACTCACAAACTTCAGTTCCTCTTTGCAGCTCTAACAGAAATCTGACTGGTCAAAGATATGCATTCACCAAGATTTTAGCATAGAAATATTTGAATACAGTATCTAGTAAAAAAATCACTATCTGCCCATCCCTGATAACAATTATGTAATTAATTTTCCAGTTATGTTGTGATGAAACATACCACTCACAAGATTTAGAAATACACAAATGTACTAAAGTTAACTAAAGACACACACACACTACTACTGATGCTACAACTGTAGAAATTCTAAACCTATTCAAACACTACACATTTCACTGCTACACTGCCACATGATAAAGATGTGTACGACATTCTCGTATTGCATGTATCTTACTAGAACCTTTCAGTTTGCGGACAATGTTTATCACTGTTTTTGATAATGAAACTCTATAACTGTGAAAACAAATGCATTACTGCTTATGTACTACCTACTGCCATCGGTATTAATTGACTGAGAGGTTTTAACCACAAATAAGTTTCAAAGGCCATTATATCTGACTCTGGATAAATAAAACAGAACACGATATGGAAACCATTCTTTACACAAGATGCTAGAAGTATTATAAAACAATTTTGAAGGCATGAAGTGTTAGAAAGCTGAAAATTTTGATAAACATTACAGCAAAGTTTTAGTTAAATAAAAAAAATATTAAAATTGCAACATTTTACTGACTAATGACTGAAAATTGCAGCCATACATAATACACAATGATAAATAATAGATGAACTGATGCAAATAGAATTCAATGAGGCACAGAATGTGCTAATTCAGTCACAAAAGGCCGATACAGAATGCTCCCATTTAAAGTACAACTCTAAAGAAAATTGGCTGCAGAAATAAATCAATGCGTGCAAAAATTTTCAATGTGAGTGGCTAAATGAAAGGTTCTGTCATACAGTAATAAAACACATAGTCTCAGCCTCGGGTCATTCATGCACCAGAATCACAGCAATAAGCTACCTGCGGTTCAACTGCAACGCATTGTAAACTGGAAGAAAAATATAGAGAACAAAATGCATTCAGCACAAACATTCACTACTCTACAAATTCACAAAATCATGGAATAAATGCAGCAGCAAGTCGCACAGCGTTATGGTGCATAACCACTACTGCAAGGCAACCACTGCAAACACACTAACACACATGCACAATGCACTAGTGCCGTACGCATACCCCATTAGCAAAACCGTCTTGGTCGTCACGCTGATATCTCGGATCATCAACATTTATCTTAGCCAGATCCTCATCCACCTAGAACAGCAGACACAGAACACTGGCACACCGTGACGGAAACTCAACTATTCCATAATAACTTCAGTAAAAGTTTCACTGACAACTTACCATGATGTGCTTGCTGTTGAGCGTCAGGCTCGGTATTTGCGGCTCCATGGAATGCAGAAATTCCATTCCACGCGCAACATCCAGAGCAAAACGCAGTGCCTGATTCTGATCGACGACAATGCCTTCAACATCCACCACAGTCCACTCATCTGACGTGTCAATCATTCTCATCATATCACGCAATCACACTGTCTGTAACAGCATACAAGAACAAAATGTACGAGGGTCGTTACATAAATACGTTACAAAACCACATCATTCTGTTATTTTTCAAAATACAAAAACTCCGAAATATATGTTTTGTAGGGAATTTAATTGGGGACATACACTGGTAGTTTTATGACGATGACATCGTTATTGTGACGTCACTTGTACCCAGAAGACAGTCAGTCAGTACAATATTTTGCCCAGCAGTTTTCTTTTACAACTCGCTAAGTGTTAAACAGCACTGCAAGTTCCAAGAAAAGTGAACAAGTTCAACAAGCAAACATGTTTAAACGTCAGCATACATTAGGCCTAATGTCGTGAAATACCGGTCTGCTGACAAGTCTGAAACAGACCGTACGAGTGAATCGACCGCTGCGATCGTTGCATCGGTCGTCGAAACACAGAACGACCAGGTCATTCTTCATCAACAACACTTTTTCACCATGAACAAACTTTTTACACCAAACATGTAGTGCTTGTCTCGTAAACACTTGTCACCATACACTGGACGTATCTCAGAGTGAATGGTATTTGCACTGTCGTTTTGCCCATGCATAGAAAACGAATAACAGAACGTTGTTTCTTGTGGGATGATTTCAACGGCAACGTTACCGTATCTAATAACATCACTGTAATAAAACTCACAGCTGGCACTCAGAAATAATTCCATACAAAATGTTTATTTCCGAATTTTCACATTTTGAAAATCAACAGAATGACGCCATTTTGTAACTTATTTACGGAACGACCCCCGTACAACTTGACAAGTCACAGTGTAGTTGTTTATCACTGTCACTTTATGTTAATTACCTCTCCCCAACAACATCTGTCTTTTCACTTTCTGGATTAGTATTTCACTTAGCGGAATCGCTACGTATACTCACAGGCCTCATGGAGTACATTTATATTAATTATCGTGGGCTCTACATGTCCTCAAATATTTACTATTATTATACTAGTAGAAAGGAGTGATGCAGACGAGTAGGCTTGCAGGCGTCTAACTGTCAAAGTTTCGCAAAAATGTCGCAGTTAGAAACCTATTCATCTGCAAAAATCCTTTCTGCTTAAGTATAATAATAAATAATAAATAGTTCAGGACACGTAAATACCTACGATAATTACTCCTTGAGGCCTGTGAATACAGGTAGTGATTCCGCTCAACGAAAGACTAATCCAAAAAGTAAAAGGACTGATTGATATTGGCCGACTGTAAACAATGTTTGTGTGTAACCATGTTTACTGTTGGCACCATCATGAGAACACTGTTATTGCAATATAGCATAAAAGTTTCTGTACAGATAGGCAGTTGTACTGGGATTGTGACACTAAATTTTCCAGGTGACAGCACCTTGCAATGGGGCTTGAGGTGAGGTTTGCAAGAACTTTCAATTTAAAAATAACAAAATAAATAACAAAAATCCAATCCAAATAATCCAAAATAACTCATCACACTTCTGGCCTGAAACAATATTACATGAACAGTTGCACAATCTGACAATACATGCCATTTTTCCCTGATCACCAACAAAATTACCGGACTTTTCCTCGACTTTCCCTGACCTCCTCAATTCCCCGACTCTCCATGACTTTCCAGATTTGTGGAAACCCTGTTTTCAGCACATCAAGTGGATAGCAATGACAGACTAGCTGACCAGTTTCTCCATGCAGAACGTTATACAGAGAGCTGAACGGCATCAGCTGACTAATGACGACTAGATTCGGTGGCTGGTTGCAAGCGCCGAGTACAGGTAACACGTTCGGATGATTGAAGATCCTGCAGCAGACAAAACAGCCACATAGTCCACATTCACTAATCATACAGACACCACCTCTGAAGTTACGACCTATGGCAGCACTGACGAGCTGAAGCAGAGGCTCACTGACACTTGGTACCATATTCCTCAGGGCATCATCGACGAAGCCACTGGCAAACATAGCTACATGCATGTGTAAAGGCAAAGGGACGTCACTTTGAACACCTACTGTGATCTAGCCACACAAATGGCTCGGAGCCACTTCAGACACACCAAAACTGGTTCTTTTCAGAGATACTCACACCACTGAGAGGAAGACAATGCAAGTTTTCCATTTTTGTGTAATGTCAGGTAGTGTAGAAACATAACTAAGGTGAGGTGTGGCAAATTATGTATGTCTTTACTAGCTAAGGCCATCAGGATATCACATGCTAAATTTCATTGCAATAGACTTACAACTGTACAAGATATTCAAGATTACGTCTCATTTTTTGGGACTCAGTGCACAAATTATATTGTGGATAGACATGCAGTGTGAGTACTACTTGGCCTACGCATGTGTGCAATGGACTCGCACGCCCTACGGACGAGTCCATGTTGGCATGGGACATCAAGACAGACATCGGGACATAAAGCCTCTGCTGTGTGTAGCCCACAGAGGCATGAAAGTTACATGCCAGACATCACACGAGCTTCCAAATCTGCTACAGATTACAGTTGTCGACGTCGACAGTAAGAGAAAATTACTAATATTGTAAATCTCCAACAGTTCAAATCTCTGCCAAGCATATACACCATTATAACTCAAAACCATGAATCGGGAGTGGCAACCCCCCCCCCCCCATTGAATAACTCTAATACAGTGCCAGTGAATCATTTAAACTGGATCACTGAAATGATAATAATTTCTGGCTCAAGACATACTAAGACTATACGTACATTTAAACACGTTGGTAATTATGTTGTTACAACATTTAAAATCCAACAAACTATAATGAGCAAAGTAGAGAAAAACCAAGTAAGTCAGTTGGATGACAGCACTTGGTAATTTTGTTTTCAAATATCTGGGACAGCGACTGGAGTGCTCTGCAGTGTACAACTGTTAAATGCTGTACATATGTAGTTATATCCCAGTGCTGATTGGCTTGCTGCTGCTATCTGTTTGCACAACCCAGTACAGAATGTAATGCATACTAATTTAATGTATTTCACACATTTAAGGGTTCAAGATAACCCAAAATCTAATCAACAGTTTCTTGTACAGAAGCCTACCTCCCAAAGTTCATCCATAAATCTTTGACTAATCCTGCTCAGAGACGGGTAAACAAACCAACAAACTGAGTTCAAAATAATCTCCTCCTTTGTGAAGATAGTCAATAAACAGATTTCTGCAACACTTACTAAGATGACACAAAATACATTAGCCGATGAAAAAGAACCTCAGTTTTGGGTATTCTTCTTTGAAATCACGCGACATTCGGGGTGTGCACTCACGAAGTTTCAAGATTTTCGCAACAATCTCACTTCCTTGCCATTTGCCACACCACAGCTACAAGCACAGCATTCAACTCGTGTCACACATACCTCCAGTTATGGACAATAAAAACACACCACAGCTACAAGCACAGCATTCAACTCGTGTCACACATACCTCCAGTTATGGACAATAAAAACACACCACAGCTACAAGCATAGCATTCAACTCGTGTCACACATACCTCCAGTTATGGACAATAAAAACACACCACAGCTACAAGCATAGCATTCAACTCGTGTCACACATACCTCCAGTTATGGACAATAACAACTGTCAAATGAAAAAGCATCCAAGACGGAGTTCAAATCACACAAATGTGTGTGCTGGTATCATGGCATCGCATGATAATTGTAACCCGTTTATGGTGAAAATATACAGTTTGGCTTAGTGGTAACGCATTGGTCTTCATCAGCAAAGTTGCTCTACTATGAAATCAGTTATTACAACGATGGGTAACTATCTTTATAAAACCAGTACTCATGCGTAGGCACAATGAGCACCAGCAAAAGCTAGGGCATAAATGCACACATTTCATGACACACTGCATCGTCTCACAGCTTAAATTGGTGTCTGGCTGATGGCTATTAGAACATAGCTGAGCCTGATGGCTATCGCGCTCATCATTTTATTTTTAGTTTCACATTTTAATTTTCTGTTGATTCCATGTGGTGGACTAAGCTGGCTACCCGTCAGCTTTTAACTGCACGTTAAATACACACTATCGTATCATATCGTAAAGATAAATGCCTATTCTGGATTAAAGAGAATATGCAATTTTTGCCAAATTCAACATTCAGCACAAGCTATAGACCACGACCACGACTAGGATTGTTAAACTAACACTGGTTAATCAATGATCGTTTGTGAAAGTAATGATTGACTCTCTCAGTAGATACCAATATACTGTAAACAACAGCACCGTGCTGATACAGAGGCTTTGATCTCTCATGCAGCATCGCGCAGCGCAGCTCACACCGACTTGCTTAACATTATGTAGCTGCTAATTATTTGCAATATTTTGTGGCTACTACAGGACCACTAAGTAAAATGTCGTTAAATACACGGTGGCGCCAAAGGGCTTAGTATTGTACCATCTCTATGCTTTCATGTTGGTCTCTTAATTTCCGATCAGATGTTGCTTGTCCACAGCGGCACCCTGCCTCAGAAATCATCAAATCCTATTTAGCACTACTCAATATAGCTATGCAATTATACTTCAAAGACTAGCCTACTCAGTACCCACCTTGCTCACTATTAAGCTATAAAATCCTACCAACAGCCACAGAGAAAACAAATCACATGCAGTCACTGATTTGTGAATCACAGAACTGTTGGCAAGTTTAAGTCACACTTTACGCTGTTTATTGGGCCTCATGGTGCTGAAGCATGCAAATGAATTGTGTGAATAAGTCACACTTTACGCTGTTTATTGGGCCTCATGGTGCTGAAGCATGCAAATGAATTGTGTGAATAAATCACACATGCAGGATCACATGGACAAAGTTGGCAATGTTGTCTTTGTTTGAAGCAGCCGGCATACTCTGGATGCAGTACGACGTCAATAATTCACCACTTAAAAGCAAGTATCGTTGATGCCAAAGCTGATCAGTCACCAAAGAAATTGCTATCGTAAAATCATCCTATTTCATTGTATTCTACTGTCGTTTAAAGTTGGAGTTCGGCAATGGTGTAATGACAGGTGCCAGGAAATAATTACAGCAATGCCATAGACTTCTTGAGCACTGCTGATGAAGGTCAGCGTTGACAACATGCTGCCATTGTTGTTGGCTGACAGTGAAAAATTCTTGAATATTGTTAAATTGTCATATCTCCATAAAAAATCATCCGATTTTGATGAAATTTGGTACACAACAGCACATTTGAAACTCTACGACAGTCGTGTGACTGAATATTAAAATTTTTAAAACTGAAGATGGTGGATGGTTGTCATATTAAATCACGTTTATTGAGCACAACTATCAACTATAGTGTCAGCAAACAGTCGACTCTCGTCTCGACAACTATGAAACCGATCATCAAATATTAATTAAATTTCACAAACCGATCGCCAAATATGAAACGTTCGACTTTAACATCCTTAACCGTGAATATTATCAGCACACTACACACAGGACACAGCCGACACAGCAGAGTACTAAGGTTTTCAGAGATCAAGCATTCTTCCATTACACCGCTAATAAAAGACAGACACAGAGTTCATTACAAAATCCTGCTTTACTATGCTGTGTCCGCTGACAAGACTATTTAACATGGTTATAATGTCACAATGAAGATAAGCAGGCCACCTCAAATGACAAAAAAAACAACATGCTTTGGAAAATTATGTATAAATCAAGTTTACATATACTTACTTCGCCAGAATGGTTCGTTGAGAGACGGTTCTGTAGACTGAGTTGTTCAATGTCAATGCCTGAATGCCGCGACAACGTAGCATCTTCTGCAGTTACATAATGACACAGTTGTATTGTGTACATGTACTAGTGGATGACACTAAGTGACTGTCTCATCCATGCCTCTTGGGCATGGAATGGTTCGCTCAGTGCATTGTACGCACATCATTTAGCAGTGCATCTGATCACTCTGCGGTCTGATGAAAGTATCGATATTACTGTACAATATTACTGGTGCTAATAGTTCTAAATCTACTGTCAACAAACTCTAGTATCACTGGAATTGTGTTCTGTGTAAATTGTACAATGTCAGTGGTGTGAATCTCAATGTAGTTTGTGCATATATGGGTTTTCTGCCAATTCACTTAGATATGCTGTTGTATATTTCAGGTTTTTAGAGCCCTTTCCAGGAATGATAACATCTTATTGCATACTGTATATGATTATTTTGGTGAAGAGGATTTTACTAAGTGTTGTAATGAACTGGGAATAGATACATCTTATGCGAAACATGTGTCAGTCAGTAGGTTAAAGAGCAGTACATTTGACAACTTTTGGAGCGATGTATCGACTGATTTGGTTGATTTTAATTGCATTTTTTGCCTTCTACTGTATATATATATCTGTATTTATTTCTCACTTTTATTTTGTAGTTTCTTTTTATCACGCGCGATATTGATATAGCAAATCTGTCCGTCCGTCCGTCCGTCTGTCTGGTCCGTCCATCTTTCTGTCCGTAATGTTCCGGTATCAGATGAAAACGGCTTAACATATCGTCATAGTTTTTTTCACCATACGGTAGCCCAATCATTCTAGTTTTACCAGCATCAAATACCTTCACAAAATTTTGACGGGGTCACCCCCTGCGGGGGCATTAAATACAGGTGGGGTATAAAAATTTCGCGATTTTCTACCAGTAAGTCGCTATATCTTGCAAGTTACAATGGCGGACTAATAGAAAGTCATACATGGTCTATCAAACCGCGCCATTTTGATGACCTTGAAGGACCCCAAACTCAGATTTCAAGGTCAGGCAATTTTTTGATGCTGAATATCTCCAAAATGGCTACAGATACGGCCATAATTACTATGGAAGGCGAATAGGAAACCGTACCCAGGCTTTCAAATGGTACCACTTTCAATGACCTTGAGTGACCTCTAACACACATTTCAAGGTCACGATAATATTAATGTCAAATAACTCGACTAATAGTAAGTCGCGTATGATCTGTCCAATGGTTCCGTTTCCAGTGACCTTGAGTGACCCTTAACCTAGATTTCAAGGTCACAGTGTAATATTTAGGCCCTGGAATGACCTCAATGTATTGTGTGCGCAGCTGATGCGCGATCTGTATGCGATAGCTAAGTTCTTCTTTATATATTTGCATTATCTGTCTACCATCATGTATGGTGAATAAATATTACTAGTATACTTGGTATGGGTATCGGGGGTACCCCATAAGTAGTCCGTATCACTTAACAGTCCACTGCCAGTTATCGTTCTAACGCATTATGCAGGTCTGACAGCAAAGTAATAAGTTTATATGTAAAGCTTAAAACCCGAACACTTGTTTTTTGCCTTTCCATGAAAATTATCTAAATCAGACAGCTGACATTTGTGCTAATACAACAGAAAACGCTGTTCAGTAACACTTCTGCTATATACAATCTGCAATGAAGCAATGATGAGACAAGCCACAAAAGAACAACTAGCACAGCGAAAACCAAGAGAAAGTGCACTTTGTGGACGACAAAGCTATAACGGAATATTACAGCTAGTCACCCACAATGGCCATGAAACATGGTAGCCTGTATACATTAGCGTTGTTAATGTGTACAGGCAACATCAAGACTGCCGTCCACACAGCAAATCCACTACACCAATGCAATGCTCAATGCCCACGCTTCTCACCATTGCCATCACAAATGCACTGTAGTGTCTAATTACATTACATCCATTCGATTTCACAAAACGTTTCTGAAGAACATAAAAGAAAAGAATGCTTACTACTGCGAGTCTTGTAGCCAAGCCAACTGCGGTCTCTGAATGGTATTCTTTGAGTGTCTTGTCCAAGACTGACAGCTCTCTCTGGTCAACATTCAACAACACTTAACTTATAAATTTTATATGCATTTTTGTATAGTGGAACAGATCACAGAGACAGAAGACTAATGAAAAACTAGACCTAAGCCTGAATAAAACACAACAAAAATTGATAATGAATTAAAACAAATATTGTACACGCTGACTGACACTGCAGAACAAGGATGTTCATTAACGACTCAACTACACCATGTCTGCAAAAAGTACTGACAGTATTTTGGCCGTAACTTTCATAAATTTAGACAAATTTTCATAATTTTATGGCACGAAAGCACTGCATAAGAACTGACTGGGTTATGCTCGATCATGCCGTCATTGCAGCTTCTGTGCATCATTGGCGTTGTCATCTCTCAGGTCAAGTGGTCATTTCAAGCACTTTTTTGATTTAGACATTGTGTTTTTAGTGATAACTATGACCTTTCTTACTGTCATTGATCAGATCAGTCGAACACTTGCACGCAAATAGCTAGACCGGTTTGGTTTAATTGCAGTTGTCATTTATGACTTTGCACTTTGCAATACATGGCCACTGTCTAATTCGCAAGGTAAAGTGATGACACTGATTAGGTGAGGTGGACTTTTGTTGTGTTAGAAGTTTCGCATTACCTTCACGATACTTCTTGCAAAAAATTACAACTATATATTTGAATTTGTCAAAGTTATGTCCAAAGTACTGTCGGTCCGTTTTTTCCCGAACACGGTATATATGGAATTTACGACGAAGCAATGAGATGAGAAGCAGCAGAAACCCGTGAACAGAATACCTTGCAATGCCTGCGCTAGAGACGCCTGAGATCTGTCCAGTGGTGTCTCTCCGAACTTGTTTTCTATGCTGACCTGTGCTCCACTGTTCACCAGTTCCTGCAACATGCAAAATACTGCAGATTTCCCAGTATACTAATGGGTGAACATTTAAACCAAACTGTGGCCAAACGTGGGGCTGAGCTGCCAGCTACCAACCGCCTCCCCAGGTGGCGGATAGGGGAACGACCTTCAGATATGGAGGTCAGCTGCGAACTAAGCGGACACTTATTGTCTGACGAATAAGCAGTGGCG
>Ga0209338_1000588_pt1 | contig 11309 bp, 6 predicted proteins | sample OlaalgELextract1_FD_187374 | JGI IMG/M metagenome (GOLD analysis project Ga0209338, IMG submission 187374) | Olavius algarvensis symbiont microbial communities from Tuscany, Italy - Type A ELBA extract 1 (SPAdes) (version 2) | ecosystem: Host-associated > Annelida > Digestive system >... | reverse complement strand
GGACGTAGCGCAAATGCCAGTAAGTCTGAGATGCGTCCAGTGTATGGTAACGAGTGTTTTACGAGACCAGCAATACATGTTTTTGGTGTAAAGTTTGCTCATGGTCACGAAAGTGTTGTTGATGAGTATGGACCTGGTCGCCGTTTTTTAGACGACCGATGCAACGATCGCAGCTGCCAGCAGTCGATTCCCTCACTGATTCCCTGACTGACTGATGGGATAAATGTTTAAATGAATTTGGACGATACGTTGAAAAGTGAAACGTTAATGTTTGACATTTAAACACGTTTGCTTACTGAACGTGTTCTCTTTTCTCGTAACTCACAATGCAGTTTAACACTTGCGAGTTGTATAAGAAAACTGCTGGGCAAAATACTGCACAAACTGACTGGGTTGTAAGTACAAGTGACGTCGTAATGATGACGTCATCGTCATAAAAATTCCAGCATATCTCCATAGTTAAATTCCCTACAAAACGTATATTTCGGATTTTTCCTATTTTGAGAATGGAATGGCGCCGTTTTGTAACTTATTTATCAAACGACCCTCGTATATTGGAACCAAATTTGGTACAGTGCTTAAGCACCACATACCTAACAGGCCGGAATGTGCCAAATTCACTTAACTTGTAAATCCAAGATGGCGGCGGCCGCCATCTTTAATTTTGCAAAAATGTCAAAAAAACTCCGGATTGGATAGATATATGCACCAAATTTGGTGGAAAGATGCATCACGGTCATCTCATGCGGAGTTGACCACATGACCAAAATTCGAAACCGGAAGTAAATTCGCGTGAGGTCATCAAATGAACGTCTGGAGCATAAGTGCGTCGATATCAGTGGCTATAACAGACATTTGAACGGAATTTGGTACAAAGCTCTTCTTTCTCTTTCAGGGTGGCACACGCTCCCTTCGCATGCCAGCGCTGAGGCAGGCCTCACAGGCTAGCCCAATGCACAACGCCATGGAAGGGACTAGTGTAGTGTAGCCTCTATGCCCGCCTCTCAAAAACAATTATTTCTACAAACTAACAGAAAATTTCTAACTCTACACATTACTCCAACTTCTGCTTCCTTCTAACATATTTCCTGGTTTTGCCAAAACCTATCAAGTCTATTTTAAATGTGTTAGTCGTGTTAGCAGATACAATCCAGTTAGGCAAACTGTGCCATATACTCATTATTCTACTAGCGAAACTGAATTTTCGAAGATCATAGTTTGAACGAGTTTCTCAAGTCTGAAATCATTTTCTCCTGTGACACAATTACTAACTTTAGCCAGGACTGGTGCAACATCTTCCTGATATTTTTCCATAACTGGGAGGACGTGTGGCAGTTGAGTATCTCTGTCAGTAAGTGCTCGGTCGTAAATATTGGCAAAAGTATTGTTCCGCTTTGCAGCTTACATATCCGAAATAATGTTAATTCTAAACGTCACTAAGATTGGCATTGACTTGGGCATAACTGTTACTGATGATTTAAAACGTAGAGCACATATTAACTCAGCAGTAACCAAGGCTCACCAGCGTGCAAATGCCATATTGCGCTGTTTTTTTTATCTAGAAATATTGACATGCTAAAGCGTGCTTTTATTGTATACGTTCGTCCACTTTTAGAATATAATAGTGTTCTGTGGTCTCCGTATTATAAGCAGGATATTGAAGTAATTGAGCGTGTTCAACGTAGATTCTCGACTGGTCTTAAAGAGTTTACCTATGAAGAACGCTTAAAATTTCTTGGGTGACCTACCCTCGAATTACGTCGCCTGCATAGGCTACTGACTTAATATGGTCATACAAAATTCTGTTTGGGCTTGTTCATTTAAACTCTGATCATTTCGTCACTCAGTCCAAATCAACCTAGAGGCCATGGCTTCAAGCTATATAAACAGTTTAGCTCTAGTACTGTGCGTTCATCTTTCTTTCTCACCGCGTTGTTAACGTGTGGAACACTTCTGTTGATTTTAGTACACTCAGTGCATGCATTTAAGCGATCGCTTCAACGTGTAAATTTGAATGAGTTTTTAACTGTCTACAAATTTCCTGATGTGTATGATTGTGTGTAATGGATTTTTCTTCTTAGTTGTTAGTCTGCTTAGTAGGGCCTATATTTTATTTCATTCCTTTTCATAGTATCTCGGTCAGATATAAGTGCTGGAAACAGCCTATCTGTACCGCAGTATTCAGCTGTACCATTTTGTTATACTGACTTTTGATTTTTCTTTGTGATATGCTGTTTACTGAAATAAATGATGATGAACTACTTTGTATGTTTCAATCATATCACCATACGTCTATAATCAGCCCCCCACCCGGTCCAAATATCACCTTTATCGACGCAGAAATGTGGAAATACAGACCCAATTAAAACTGTCAAAATTTGGAATTTTGGCCATAATTTTGCCCCTCTGGGGCGACTCGTTTGCAAGAAGTATTTATAATATAATATAAATACTTCTTGCATATACAATCCCTCAGATGATATTAATCAAGCTATACAACTAGCTAGAGAAGATAAAGTTAAGGATCGCGGCATATTGTTTGATGTTAAACTACCTTTCAACGAACACATAAATGATAAAATTGGGAGAAATATTATTTCTCCCAAAAGAAACTACTTGGCACTTTTTATATTTAATTTCAACAGCCATTTCTGAGTCCAATTCTGTAGTGCATTTACTGCATATTGCAATAAAATATGATCTTGAGGCTGTAAGGCTTGACACAATTAGCAAACCACAACAACAGCCATTTAATGGAACTTTATTCAGGATAACCTCGGTGAGCTGGTACCAGAACTCTTCACAAACATTAACTCAATTATTCAGGACAACCTGGGTGAGCTGTAAGTAAGTAAGTGGGAAAATTTGTAAGGCGCAACTACAGCCTATAAGCAGTCACGAACGCGCCGAGTCATGTCTCGTAGGCCGAGCGAAAAAGTACTGCCTTCAGTACCAGAACTCTTCACAAACATTAACTCAGTTATTCAGGACAACCTCGGTGAGCTGGTACCAGACTCTTCACAAACATTAACTCAATTATTCAGGACAACCTGGGTGAGCTGGTACCAGAACTCTTCACAAACATTAACTCAATTATTCAGGACCACAGCCTACTGCTTGCTGATTATGTCACCACAGGAAACGGGCTAAAAATGGCGTCCACTGCGGCCTATAATCTCTCAGATAACCACCGCTATTCGATCGCGAACTTCAACTTCAACTTAACATTAATAACGCAAGCAGGAACTTCTTTACTTCCACTTGTGTAGCTGTGATGTGGCGTATTCCTCCGCCCAATAGCAGCCCGTCTTTCGAAATGTCCGCCATTTTTTAGCCCGTGAAAATTGATGACAATTTCTCAATGCAAAACTCGGAGCAGTCTTCAGTCTAGAGATTATTTATTCTATTGTCTATGTTCAGGACAACCTGGGTGAGCTGGTACCAGACTCTACACAAACATTAACTCAGTTAGGACAACCTGGGTGAGCTGGTACCAGAACTCTTCACAAACATTAACTCAATTATTCAGGACAACCTGGGTGAGCTGGTACCAGACTCTTCACAAACATTAACTTAATGTACCATCTTCACTGTTCTCAAATTCCTCACACGCACTCCCAACCTTCCCTCCCATTATTCCTCACAAGCACTCCCAACCTTCCCTCCCATTATACCTCACAAACACTCCCAACCTTCCCTCCCATTATACCTCACAAACACTCCCAACCTTCCCTCCCATTATACCTCTAGGATTATTCCTCACACGCACTCCCAACCTTCCCTCCCATTATACCTCTAGGATTTAAGACTAGGAGAACACGGGGGAAACATGCGCTTCGTGCCACAATCTTCCCTATTTTTGGACTCAGCGACGGCTAAGACTATGCTGGCTTGCATATTGTGAGGCTAGGCTATGTTCTGACAAACAAGAAGCCAAAAATTCTTTTCTTTAGATTCTGTCAAACAACGGCCACCTAGACCAGCAGTGACCATCTCAGCTGAGCAGCATATGGCTACTACGTATTTAACAACTAATAACAGCTCAGAAAAGTGAATAAGACACACAGAGAGTAAATAGTGACTGAAGAAACATCGACATCTCGACACACAGACGGACGAGTCACAATATCTGACATCAACAAGTGTGCTATCACAACTACACTAGACTGCCACTGCCAGTGACCCCTGATACACTGACATCAACAAGTGTGCTATCACAACTACACTAGACTGCCACTGCCAGTGACCCCTGATACAACTGATACTGACGCAACAATCAACAGTAAGTCACATCAACTTCGATACTGTTAACTTAATTCATACACTTATGATGCAAGAAGAACATACAGCTATAAAGTTTTGTCTGTCCACAGGTAGTACGCATCAGTCAATAACACTTCAGTATGCACTTATTAACAACAAGCAACTGACTACTTCTTGTACTTCTTACTAGCATACACAGCGGCTACAGTGATATGTTAATATGTCAACAATATGTTAAGTGTCACAAAAAATGCAATACATCAAAAAATTAAAACTGGAAGAACATTAATTAAGACGTTAACAAAATAGTCAAAATCAGGCACATATCAGTAACAGTATGGTAACAACAACTACAAGTTAACAACACACATGATCTCCAACAGACAACAACTAAACCACAAAATCCCACAAACAAATAATATGAATATGAACATTGAGAATAGTACGTGTCTCAAAGAAGTGCCCACTTTGTAATTTGCTATACATCAGTCATTTCTGATAGTTTTTAGTAAACAGTACAATCAGCGTGATCGGAGTTGGTGTGACGGGGATGCATGTCCCCCCTTGGCCGATGATTTCTTTTGTACCGATTGTGTTGAAATCAAATGTGCTGGCTGCACGGTCCAGCATCTCAACCGCCGACGCACAGCAGCAGCAGAAGCCAGCAGAGTTTATGATGCTGCTGCAGCAGGGCCATACATGTACATGGTTGTATCGACATTTGTTGTGGATTACGATGTCCGCGAACAAAGACTTCAACAAACAAATAAGCTATGAATGTGAAGTTTTCAGCCGTGAAACAACGTTACGTGTTACACCGTCCGCGTAAACCGTTAATATCGCGCCTGTACAATGCGCATACTGCTGTTGCAGCAGCGTCACAGCGTGTAATATGCAACATTCAGACGGTTAAGCGTCCAGACTAAGTCACGACAGTTAACCGAGTTCATAGGTGACAGTGTCGGGCTGATACTGTCACCTATAAACTCAAAAGTTTTCCAAATTAAGGGTATGTTTCTTCGTCATAGTTCACAAGAAACCCTATGTGAACAAGAAGCTCAGCTGTAGAGTGCGTGACGCTGTGTCATTGAATATTTTGCTAAGGCACTCAAGGTCATTTGAAATGACACTGTTGATTAGGGCATATGTAAGTCCCTATTGGTATTTCACTGAAACTATGTCTGTATGTCGTACCGTTTTATGAGATATTCAGCGTCAAAGAATGGCGTAACCTGAAACTGGGGGTAGAGGTAGTTCAAAGTCATTGAAAATGGCGATGTTCGATAGATCATACACGACTTTCTATCAGTCGGCCATTGTAAGTATAGCTGTATGTTGTACCATTTTCAAGTTATTTGACGTTGAATAATTGTGACCTTGAAAAGGACACTGAAGGAACATTCAAACTAGTACCACTCGAAAGCTTGGGTGCAGTTTCCTATTTGCCTTCCATAGTAACTATGCCTCTATCTTGCATCAGTTCCGAGATAACGCCCGATAGTGGTCGAAAATCGTGATTTTTCCATACCCTCCCTTGCATTCGACGCCCCCGTTAGTGGAGTCCCCCTCGGAATATTGCCATCCCGTCTGGTATGGGAAAACTAGAATGGTGGGGCTACCCGATGGTGAAAAAACTTTGAGGATATGTATAACCGTTTAGACTCAATACCGGCATGTGACAGACTGACAGACAGACATCTTGCCACGGCATAGTCCGCGCTATTCATACGCGTCGCATGGTAAAAATCGATAGGTGACATTGCCGAGGTCAAAATGAGCGAAACCGGAAGTGATTTACCTTGGTTTGAACTCCTCTCAAGGTCATCAGAGGTCAACAAATTTGGTACCATTCGAAAGGGCGTGTATGACTCTGCGGTCATCTGCTCTGGCGCTTCACTATTCAGTAGCAGAGTACTGCGCCCCAGTCTGGTCACGTTCTGCTCACACAATGACTTGGTCGATGTGCAGTTGAACTCTACCATACAGGCACCACATTTCTAGTACCCTCCGTTCTACACCTCTCCCATGTCTTCCAGTGCTCTCCAATATTAAACTGCCAGCCCTACAAAGGAAGGCTGCCACTGACAAGCTAGTGGAGAAAATCGTCAAACATTACAGTTGGCCAATCCAGCCTGATATCTTTAGCCCACCATTGCTACGACAGACATCCAGGAAGCCGCTATGACTGGACTTGCAACCAGTTGACATCAAAAGTCGATGGAGGCATAACTGGAAGTCGGCTCAGATGGTCAATTCTCACCTAGTGTGCGACCCCAAAATCCGGCAATCGGGTTTCGACCTCCCTCGGCAACAGTGGTCTCTGCTGAACCGTTTTCGCACGGAACAGGAACACTGCGGTGCCAGCAGAAGGAAATGGCGACTTACAGACACTGACCTGTGTCCTTGTGGCGAGACCCAGACGATGTTCCACGTTGTCAAGTCCTGTCCCCTGACAAAACTGAATGGCGGCTCATCTTGGCTACACTCTGCGGATGAAGACGCTGTTTCGTGGCTGACCAGTTACGGTTAATGACACGCATACGAGAAGAGGAAGTGAATAATAGTAACTTCGTCGCTGTTTCGCACTGTTTATGAGATATCAGAGATTGAAGTCCCAAAATTCATTCGTCCCTGAGGGAGTTAGGAATGTCTCAACTTTTCCAAAAAAAATCGCCAACAGTAGCCGGTGATAGTGACGCCCGAGTTGCAAAGAAATAATAAAAATATTACAACCTCCGTGAATTTCAGGACTTAGCCAATATTCAAGGCAACATTTGGTCGCATTTATGGGGGCAACTTTGAGCTCCAACATCTCGAAAACGGTAAGGGCGACGAGTGCAAAATATTCAGGTCTCAAAGTCAGTCATGCCCTCCCATAGGAACGGCCAAAATCCGTGGTATGCGTCTGGGACAGGGGAGGCACCAAAGTTACAATATTCAGCAAAAATTTAAAAAATGCACCCCAGACCGAGAACCGTTAAGGCTACTGTGCTGTTGACTTTTTTGAGAATACGCTGTCCAATTTCAAGTACGACGGCAGTAATGCTGCTCCCTACCTTACAAAGTTTGGCCACGAGGGGGCCCCAAATAAGCCCCTGAAAAATTTTCTCTCCTTTGGAACAAATTTTGGGGGTTACCCCCAACTTTGTACCCTAGTTTGATAGTGCCTAGCAGTCCCTACAAATGCTCCCTAGGGGGCATCTAAATCTGTGCCCATTCGGGAGAAGAGTGGATTTTTTTTGCTTTGGGCAAAAAACGGAAATGTAATGAGTTCCGGGAATTTTCCACTTGCCAAGAATTCGCCTTTTGTGCAGAAGGTCGCCCCCTTACCTTCAGACCAACTTTGGTTAGATTTCGTTCAGAAACGAGAGAGAGCAGGGGCCGAAAAACGTTTTCGACTTTTGCCCCAGTGCAAAAGAATATGCTCCATAATGATCTACACTGTAGCCCCAAAAACACGAGAAATGGAGTCGGTGAAACACCTCTACAATGAGACTGATTTCGTGAACTGTTTCCCACTGCACCTAATTTGTGTGCCAAGACTACCTAAAAATATTTTAACACAAAAAAGTAATGTTGTCTTCGTCAGGAAACTGTGGGTGGCTCTAAAAAGAACCGATGTTTCTTAGCATCTCCAGCAAGCTGTTGAGGCTACATCTGTTCAGCCTTTGCTGGGAAATTACTGCATTAACTTTCTTCATTGCATCCTTTTAACGGACACAATTTATTTATTTTATTATCAAAACTCTGTCATATCTACTGAACATTGCTACACAAAACATTGCACTGATGTACAACGTGTATAATTTACTATGCTGTGATGTAATTACAAAGTGAGAATGAGGTGATGTGCACATCATAGCTGATAGACTACTTACGTCGTGCACCAAAAATATCACAATTAGTTATAATTTGCCTAAGTTACTCATGACAACAAAGTGTGAAATTTTTTGAGACACAGTGTACTATGGACAAACACCACATCTAGGTGAGTAAACTTAAACACATCACCAGCCCTTAATTAGATCTCCAACATCACCAGTCACCACCAGTCCTTCAGTCAACCTTCACGTTGACATAGATATAGCGAACGAACCACAGAGAGGAGAAGAACGACACAGCACCGAGCATCAGAGAGAATGCGTAGCAAGCGAGCATCATGTAACCAAAGAACTCAGCGGTCTGCAGTGCACCTGACATGTTGGAACGTCTGACATAGTAGAATACAGCATAGAGCAACACGAACAGACTCGTCGATCTGCACAACACCAGCAGCGTCATCTGTGCTAGAGACTACAATAACGGTTAACTCTACCATCAAGCGTCAACAGCTTACAATGGAACTTCTCAATTCACTGTCAATCAAAAGCACCATGTAGATGATTAGTCGGTATAACTGAACAAAATCTGCCACAAAATGAGCTCTTAAACTTACTCGGAGAATCATCAGAATAAAATGGCACTAAAATTTAAAGTTTAGAATGGTGGACAACTAACCACTTCAGCTTTCTGCAAGTGTCAATGCAGAATCTGTACATCAGAGAACATTCGACTCAACATAGAGCACACTGAAGTGTGTTTGCTTAAATGTGCTAGCCACACAGAACAACCGCTACACTGTTGAGTCCACAGCCCCCGTACTGTTTGCTGATTATGTCACCACAGGAAACGGGCTAACGTGATGAAAGATGCAACAGTCAAACAAGTCACACTGAATGTAACAGATATGGACAAAATCAACATTCAGTTCACAAGCTGTATCTGAAGTGTCATTAGAAAAATCCCACAGTAAATTCCAGGCAGAATCATGCAAGTTTCTGATAAGAATCTTCTCTTTGTCGCTAAATCCCATAATTTTATGTAGATTAAATTAACAGGCACTGTAAACAGGTAAGAAGAAGACAGCAAGTAAGAGCTATCACCAGAATTTGCTGCTTTGTAACAACACTGAAATTTCAAATTACTGCATGCGTTGCAGATTTATTCAACAGTTTCTGTGAAGAAGTGTATGTGGTTGCATTTTTCAAGGTAATGCAACAACAAACTATAGGTGAAGTGGCAAATTCAATTACATCTTTGTGGGCAGATAATTTCTGTTTGCAACAGTGAAAGAATTATTAAAGTCGGAAAATTTTTGGGAAAGTTATGCTCAAATTAAAAGGGTCCAGTTTTTTTCTGACTCAGTGTATAATCTAATATGACTAAATTTTGTGCACATTATTTTTTAGTACATTAGTGTATTTTGTAATAGGCATCATATTTAGTAAATTAGTATGCTAGCGCAGAAGTTCACAACTGAAGCAGAGATCAGTTAGACCGCAGAAACAATAAAGACCCATGCAAAGTAGGGCTGTGCGCCGACGGCTTGACGGTCGGCGGCCACCCCATTTTTTTCGGCAGCGGTGGCGCGACTTTGTCGGCGACGGCGTCAGAGCACTAAAACAGTCACAGACCTGTTGAACTCACAGGACAGTAGGCACTCATGCTTGGGTCTACGAACTTGGGTCCACAGCGTTTTTGCGAAAAATTGATATGATGTCATTACTCCGCCGCATGTAGCCCTATTTCCATGAAATTTGACAGGCTGATGCCGAATAACATTCCGATTATGAAGATATTGGTCGAAGTCGAGACCGGAAGTGAAATTGCAATATGACGGACGTTAGTTTTCCAAACCGGAAGTAGTTATATCTTAGCCGTGGATTGAGTTATCACGACAAAATTTGGTTTGCTGATAGTTTTGACCTTCTCAAGAGAGCAACGTCACCCAATCCGAAACCGGAAGTAGTATTGTGCCGCCGCAGCAACTTCGAGGAGCTCAAGAACGACAAAAACATTCATATCACCATAATCGGCATGTTACTCGAGATCATCCTGCCAAATTGCATTAAAATCGGGCCATGACGTCTTAAGGTGGCAGTTGAATTTAAGGGGTAAAGTAAACTATATAGCACATTATGTGTGGTACACCTCTAATGCGCTACCGCTTCCCGTCGGTCGGCGCTGATCTCCGCTAGCCAGCCCCTTCAGCCATGCATCAGCACCACACTACAAGACCACAGATATACGGGCCGGCTGGTGTATCACGCGATGTGCCTGTTTACTCCCCAGCTTTCACCGGGTACTCATCCAGCCTGCACACAGAGGGCGGGCTCAGGCTAAGTAGGCCTGTGTGCCTGGTTCTGCGCCGAGGTGGTTTACCTGTCCAAAGACGGTCACCCACCCATGCATTAACCGGGCCTAGCGTGGAGTATATATACGTTGATCAAGTCCAACGTGTTACGACTACACTAAACCGGCAACCATGGTCTATGGAAACAGCGCACACACAGGTGATGACTGTTCTGTGGCGATTGAAGGGGTTCTGGTATAGCTTGATGACACAACAGGCCACAGCCGCTGATGCATGCTTAGCACTCTACAGATGTCCACCGAGTTTGGAGTTTGAACAAGTTTGCTTGCCACTTGAATTTAAATAATTTGGGGCGACTGCTGCAGTGCAGTGTCTATTTAATATACCGGTACTTCATGAACTTATGAACTGGTGTATCGCACTAGTCCTTAGCTGCTTAATTTTTGTAAGCGTTATGGCCTATATTTTTTATTTAAGTAAGTAACATTAATTAATGTAAAAGCAAGTCGGTTCATTGCTTGACATCTTCATAATCAGTCAGTGTTTACATTGGATATTGAAATTATCAACTGCTTTAAAAAATTCCAGAAAGCTGTACACGAAAATGTACACGTCACGAAAATGGCGCCGGCGTGACGTGTACATTTTCGTGACGTGAAAATGGCGGCACGCTAATCTGTCACGACCGGCGGCGGCGGCGGCGTCAGCAAAACGTCGGCAGCAGTAGTGGCGGCGACGCACATGTCTAGTGCATAGTCACAATTTAATCACAAAACAGCTACGATCACATCACTATTTTCATCAGAGTCATTCAGAGGCGATGGACACATAATACGACGTGGCACTGAATGTTACCCATTGTCTGCTGACCTCTGATGGTCAGCAGACGTCTGCGGTGAGCTGTGCAACAGTT
>Ga0209338_1000587_pt1 | contig 11329 bp, 9 predicted proteins | sample OlaalgELextract1_FD_187374 | JGI IMG/M metagenome (GOLD analysis project Ga0209338, IMG submission 187374) | Olavius algarvensis symbiont microbial communities from Tuscany, Italy - Type A ELBA extract 1 (SPAdes) (version 2) | ecosystem: Host-associated > Annelida > Digestive system >... | reverse complement strand
TGTTGGTGCTGCCTGGATCGCGGGCCAGGATCGTTCGATGTGGAGGACGCTACGACCCTCAGCTGGTCAAGCGCAGCAGTGAGTGAGTGAGTGAGTAATCTAACGCAAGAATATATATATATTAGAAACAGGTATTAAGTAGGTGCAGTGATTCAGTTTTATGTTGTTCACAAATGCATTGACAAACATTTCGGCAAAACTCAAGAAGGTGAAAATTTACAATTTCGAGATTTTATATACAAATACTTTCGTGCTTCTTTTACACTAGTTTATAGATTGAAGCACCAGTACATGGCTTATAGTTTGTCAGCAGTATTGTGCTTCTTACCTGTGTAGACAGATTCTCATCAGACTTAGTGATCCGTAAGTAATATACCACTTGATACATGGTCTCTTTGCTGTACTGATCAATGCTTGATCATTCTCTGCACTTTCACTCATTCACTGCTTGCCATTACACTAATGGTAACCATCATCGTCAGGTTTATCAGTCAGTAATAGACACACAAGAAGTAGCTGCAGTATGAGATGAGGACAGCCATTTGCAGCATGTAGACTGAGTTGGCTCCATTGTTACTGATGGGTACTGAGTCTGCTGTGCTGTTAGAAACACTGTGCACGAGCTGTGGCCGAGTACCGTCGCCGATACAGACCGTCACTCTTCCAGCACATTGGAACATTTTCATCGTTAAAGGGAAAAGTGCAAAAACTCAAGGTTAGTTTCTCTTTACAGTTTTCATCTTATCCGTAACGTTGTTTTTGGTCGTTTACGTTTGTAACTTTGTTACACTGTTTGACTGTTGGCAACACTACAGGAAAACGGCTACCGTCATCATCATGAAACTTTCGTAATATATGGGCAATACCCATTTCTTTTGATTGATATGTGCATGCAAGATAAGGAAATACATTGAAAATATTGAAATTTGCATTCGCATCTGCACACAATTATAAATTCAAATGCACATTTGATGATTTGACAGATGCAGGTTTTGATGATCTAAATACATTCCAGCATGCTGCTTTATTGCAGCACTGACAAGGTACTTAATAAAGAGGCATTACATTAACTTGGCCCTTCCATGTTGTTTAGGTACAAATGCACAACAGTGCAGAAATATGACTTTCATTTGCTGCATGTGTGTGATACACTGAAGGACAAAGATTTTGGGAAAGGGTCAATGCATCGTCCGCATGTGAATCCAAATGCCGAAGTGTCAACTACGCTGAAGATCTATGATCACTACAGTATTGATCGAGCATACATGGGTGAAACGTTCTTCTGGGGTTTAATTCCATTGCAGGGAGATACAGTCAGCTTTAAGTTTTCGCCACCAATATACATTGAGAGGTATGCATAATGTTTCACTCATCGACGTCGGCACATTGTCGTATCTATCATGCTGTGCACATAAACTGGATCAGTGGACTTTCTCCGCATTTACCTTGGCTAGCTCGTTATCTGTTTGACCTGCAGTCTTTCTTTATTTGTGATCCTGTGCATCCAACACTACGAGTCAGTCCAAAACTTTTCATGTCTATTATTATGTCATCCTGGACACCATTGAACCATGTCTTGCCTCTGTCATTGTGCAGCATTTCACAGAAGAATCTAAGCACAGTTGACAGTTACTCAGCAACAGGCACTGCAATGGCTGTCTTTGATATCGCTTATTATATAATATACGGTTGATGCATTTAGTTATTTTGACATATATTTACAGTATTGTAAATTGGGGATTATCCAACTTTAGCCCCACCCGGGGGTTTGACTTTCCATGTTGAAAAATTGTTAAATTCATCTTTTAGGATTAATCTCCTCTCCTCTGTCTAAAAGACCTAGCCCCCTTTTCCTATAGATATACCCCACAAAAGAACCATCTTTAAATCGATAATTATTTAAAGAATCGCAAGCTATACAGAGGCCTGTTCAAAGTGGTACAGGGCAGTATATAGACGTTTTATATACTATCCAACTTTAGCCCCCGGGGGCTAAAGTTGGATAGTATATAAAACGTCTATATACTCGCTTGCTTACTGCTTGGTATTCCGGTGCAAGGCATCGTCAGCGTGCCCATGTACTGGTACGTTAAGCGTACCCGCACGCCTCGTGGGTCGGTTAGGGTTCAGGAGTAAGGGTTAGTGCCAGTTATGGCAAATGCTGCAATTGTGGGTCTAAAGTAACAGACCCACCCGGGGGCTATTCCTGGATATAGCCGTAAATTGCTAATATTGTTCCTGGTGCTACATCTGCAGCTACTGTTTTCGTACCTGTGATCAGGTATCTGTTTCGCAGTGGCAATCCGGAACATCCCGGCGACAAATTCTACAACACTTCTGTGCAGGTGCTTTCGAGCGTGCGGCACACTAAGTCAGTCACCACCGTCGATAATCGGAAACGGGTGACAGAATTGCCTTTGACTGAGGACAATTTCTACGTCATCAACCAGTTCAACCATGACTCTGGTATAGCAGAAGGAACGCTGCCAGCATGGCTCGGTCCAGTTGATGTCATACGGTTATACGTTCAGTATCCAAGCACATCCTGGGCCATTTTGAGTGAGGTGGGTTGAAGTTGTATATAGTTCTGTAATACAATTACTTCTCGACATTTTGAACAATATGGGAAAATACATAACTGCTGCAGCTTTCTGACTAGTCTTGTGATGACGATAATCGTGAGAGTGACGAAAGTGTGATTGGATAAGCAGTGTCATATATAACCGGTAACAGTTCAATAGTCAGTGGTTGTTTTACCTTGTAGATATACATAAAGGAGAAAACAGAGAAGACGAGGTGACCACTGTTATTGGACGTACGGTCATCATTGTATTAGTCATAAGTCATTTTTGTGTGCACGTTACTGCTTGTGAAAACCTGGGTTTGACAAGTCAACCTGGCCTTTTTTGGCCACAAAAACCCACTTTTTGGCTGTAAGACTGGATTTCCGGATGTTTTCGATTTGTGCATCTTGCTATAGCTGCATACGTTTGTGCTGTATATTGTTGCAATGTTAAGTTTTCTTTTTGTGTTTGCCTGCATCACATACTGTGGCATTGTTCTCAACTCAGTACTGTAACAGTTAATCATTCATATTTGTGCTAAAACCAAAGAAATCATAGTAGAAATATGTCATAGTATGCTTGTCAGCATCGGTGGTTGCATCTCTCAGTAAGGCTGTCAGCAACTGGTTGGAAGAAATGTTTACAGTCACTCCTCACCGTCGTACAATACAATAGTTTGATTTATATACTGCCATAATTCCATAGATTCAGATTCAGCAACGCATGATGTTTACGGTAAGCAATGCTGCCACCGTGTCTGCAAAAGGATGATTTTTACGAACCCAAGATTTGAAAGGTTGTCAAACCTGAAAATGACTGCCACCTAGTCGAAATACGTATCCAGAAAGAGAAAACATTGTGACAGAAAAGATTGAGTACTCGTCAAACTCATGGATGTAATAATATAATGAAATACACATACATGTAGTATGTCGACCTTCAGACCGTAGTGCACTACCTTTATGATGTTACAGTCACTGTACATAGGCCTGATGAGTATTGTGCAGTGTTGGTGTTAAATTTCCTGAATGTCTAATATGACGCATCATTTCTTATACCTTCGTTAAACAGGTAACAAATAATGTGCAAAAGAATACATGTTTCACATGTGATTTAATGATAAGGGGGACACAGATGTCATCTTTCTGTCACACTGACTGTTGCTTGCTGCTATTCATACTGTCTGCATTTCTTGTTATGCTGTCATTCTGTATACATGTACAAGACTCGATGACATTTCTTTGCTGTACTTTATGGCAGCCAAAAAATTAATAATATATTATAATTATTCAAATTTCAAACATTAGTTTGTTTCAGGGTAATATTAATATCGTACTTATTCATCAGACTTGCATGCTGGCTAGGATACTGCATCATCTCAGCACACTGCAGTTTCATGCCAGAGTTGTGTACTTTTTTGCATGCTTTTTAAAACTATGCATATCTGAGCAAAATCAAGTAGCCTGTGCTGCTCTGTGCATTTGCAGGGTTTTTAAGGGTGTGTACTACGCATTGTCACCCAATAAAGTAAAAAGCTACGCATTTTTATGGTCAACGATACATATCGCTGCACATTTTCATCGTGGGTACATGTAGCTGTGTAGCATTACACATGAAAAATTGGCAGAAGGCGCAGTAGGTTAAAATATTTGAAACCGATTATTGAATTGAAGTAGGCTGTGTGAATGTGAGTGATTGACAACTGCTTTGTCAATGTCAATCTCAATAATAGATTTATATAGCACAGAGTCATGAAGCATCTCCACTGCGCTGTGTGTGCTGAGTGGTAACGACAAAATAGATTCGTCTTCAGCGATTGTCTCAAGCTATTGCTGCTGAGCGCCGGGTCACGGACACTGTCCTGTAGCAAGTTCCATACCGTCAGACCTATGACAGAGAAGGTCCGAGGACTGAAAGTGCTGAGCCGGTAAGGTTGTACAGTCAGGTGATATCGAGTAGCTGACCATAGATGATGTCAGCTGGTGTACAGCAGTCGACCAGGTAATCAGGAGCCTTGTACTGCAGACAGCAGTGCACTGACTCCCAGTTTGTAGTGGATACGTTCTGGTATGTCGAGCCAGTGCATTTCCTCATGCAGCAAGTGTGACAAGCCATGGTCAAACTTGAGTGTGCCAGTGATGAGACACGCTGCAGCGTTCAATACACACTGTAGCTTGTCAGTAATGTGTCTTGGTGATCCGGCAAAAACAGCGTTACAATAGTCCACACTCGACATGACAGGCATGGACGAGCATCTTGATGGAGTCCGTGTCTTGGGATCGTCTGACTCGTTTAAGTTGGCACAGCTCTGTGCATTGCATTTGTATTGAATATTGACAGTATTTACTGTAAAGCTTAGTATAAGTGACCGCATTTGTATACTGTTACATGCTGTGTTTTGTGATTACTAAAAATGGCTTTGATGTTGCTACAAGTTGTCCATATTTTTTGATGGCATAAAGGGTAGCACTACCCCTTTTCTCAGAGTCTGGTGGTAGCATTACCTGTTTTGAGAATGAGCTAAAAGAAACCGAATTTGGCCATAATTTTGCTATGTGTGGTTTAGTCGTACACTCTGCTGTTTTTCCACATTTAGAACAGATCTCACAAATGGACTGTGATCTTTATGGCCATAACAGCTAGGAATAAAGAGCAGCCAGTGGGTTGTTGAACACCAGTAAACAAAGGTAGTTTCGGCATCCAGCAAGTGCATATGTAGACCTGTGGAAGCAGTTTAGTTGGAATAGTAAACTTGACGTAAAAGTCCTGTTTATCTGCACGATTCTTGCGAGGCATACATGTAGGCAGATGCTTCCTCAGGAAACAGTTGACAGATAACTTCTCCTTTTGTGTGGCTATGGGCCACTAGTTAGTGGATTTGCGTGTTGTTTGTTTTGATGATTCAAGTGTGTCTTGCTTGTTCTGTTGTAGATGATACTGTGTATTTTGTTAAGGTTGCATTAGGATTTACTTATGGACTTATAGTAAATGTTAGGTTATAAATAAATTGGTTGTATGTGATATGTTGTAATGATTCAGTATCAATCTACATGTTGTGTGATATGTTTATAATATTGTTTAATGCTGTTACTATGGTTGTTTTTAGTTTCAAGTATCATTTTTGTACCATTAAATGTGAATTAATTAGTCTAAACTGTATTTTGGTATTTTGTGACATACAGCAATTATTTCTTATGTAAGTTACACCTAAAAATTTTGGCTATTACAGTAGTGGTATGCATTTAGTTCAGTTCTATATGGTGCAATAACCAAATTTGTGAATTGTAAGGAGTGACAATATTGCAAGCTATGTTGAACAGATGACAAAATTTCATTTGGCTGTGACAGTAATGCTGCACGAGATACAGAATGCAAAACAAGTCCTTTTGGATGGTCTTTCCTATTGTTTGGCTTATGCTTATGAAAATTAAATGTTGCAGACATGCAATAATAGCTAGTAGAGACCTAATTTCAACTTTTTTCATACAATATCGGGGTCACTGGATTATATCCCTGTGCCAAACAAGTGACTTGTGTTCTTTTTTGTGTGATGTGTTGTGCTACAAGGCATTGTGAACACTGTATACTTTTAACTGTTCAATTATTTACTAATGATTTCAGTTATTATCTGTGTGTCGATTGCAAACAGTTTGCACGACTCAGAAGTGGCCGACAGTTTGTACTGATGCTCGACAAAATAAAACCCGTTGCATGTGTGACGAAAATGCATCCTTACCCCTAATAAACTGACATACTTGGCCTCATCTTTATTTGTCACTATGGATGATAGACATGTAGAAGCAGAGCCGTACGAGGAAATAGTCGACAGAGCCGAGATGTTTAGTATGCCTAGTGGGAGTACATCAGCTAGTCCAGTGTCCGTCGATGGGAGTCTCCCACCTGCGCAGTCGCATTCCCAAGGACCCAGTACTTCTGTATATAATGCTAATCTGATGACCTCTGTCATGCGGCCCGACCAGAGATATGAGCTAGCCTTGGTACCGCAAGTGCCGCATCTTCAGACAGAGCACGTCGGCAGTGGCAGTCACACATGCAAAAGTATGATTAGCAATGTTTTACAAGAGAACCAAGTATTTTGAATGCAGTTTAAGGAAATATTGTGATAATTGCTTAATTTTGTCCTTTTCACTGTTACCAGAAAATGCTTCCAATATTTTTATATTCATTTACATGTACTTTTTGGCCAAAAATTAGGGCTGTCGGGCGATTAATTTCTTTAATCGCGTTAATGGCACTTTTTTTAAATTGCAGTTTTAATGCACATTTTGTTTGTTACATTTTTCAATTTGTTTATTTCCATTTGCAGGTGGACGTCATTGGCCAATTCCTGTTGAACGCTAGTGTTCTACACTGTGTCTCAAAAAAAACGGTGCCACTTGATGTTTGATAACTTTGGCAAATGTTGACCGATTTTCATGTCTTTCACCAACTGATTCGTGATAAAATTCTCTATGTACATACTACAAAGATTTTCACCTCACCTGCAATATGTTGCTACACTACCTTGTGAAAGTTGAAAATCCAAAAAATGTTACTGATTTTGACAGCATCCTCAACAAACTTGAGGTGTTCCGGACGACACTTTGAACACTTTGACATTAGACAGTAGTTAGACAGACTGTCTTAAGACTGCTGACATTGTGTGACTGACTTAACATTTTGAAGTTTGTCAGGCGACGTCTCGAATCAACGTTGAACATTGTTGTATTTTTGTGGCAGGTTACATATGACCTCGCAGTAAACTTTAGTTAAACATATTAATTGTCATATTAAACGTGAAAATTAAGAAACATTTTTGGATTTTCGAATTTCACAAAGTAGTGTAGCAACATATTGCATGTGAGGTGGAAATCTCTGTAGTATCTAATAATTTTCTCACAAATCAACTGGTGAAATAATTTTGAAAAGAAGCCCAGCTACTGCTGGGACAGCCAACCGTTCGTTGCTATTTTAGAACATAGAATACCTATGCCTGAATTATTTACGGAGTTACGGTTCTCCATTTTATGAGAGTTCTGGACGCAGGAAATACGGTTGCCGCTATTAGGGGGTGATGCCCCCAGACTAGGATGATGAAACTTTGCGTCCAGGTAGCGAAGGGATGTCACTTTCATGTCGTGAAGACAGAATGATGATATGTGGAATGGTTTTGAGACAGCACGGGAACGTTACAGACGACAGACGTCATGCTCATGGCATATAGCCAACCGTCTATATAGATAGACGGTTGGCTAAAAATCGGTCCACATTAGCCAAAGTTATAATAAAACATCAAGTGGCTTACTTTGTTCTGACACACAGTATAGTACTGACGAGTTACTACAGTGATTGATTAGTGCAGGTCACTGAACTTGTTGACAGTTGACAATAATGGAGTCTTAGTTTTGTGTGATCATCCACAATTGTGTGATTATTAAATAATATAATAATAATAATCCGATTTGTAAAGTGCCTAAGGCCGTGGCTTCAGAGGCGCTGGCGGCAGGTCAGTTGTGAGTGTTACTCAAAAGCCTTACGCAAGAAGTACATCTTAAGCCTAGATTTAAAGACAGAAAGTGAGTCAGCACTATTGTCTCAGGCAATGAGTTCCAGACAATTGGCGCAGAACAACGAAAAGCTCCTCTCACTAAGTCTGTCCTGGTGAACGGCTTGTCCAGTAGTGGGATGGCAGATGAGCGTTCACTCGCGCGAGCCTTGATGTGATGACTGAGGTATGTCGGTGCTGTGGCGCTGTTGTCACTTTTGACAGTCAACACAGCCACCTTGTACTCCATTCTGTGTTGAATGCAACCAATGCAGCCCACACAGTAATGGCTGGGCATAAGATCGTCTTGGAGCTTGGAGAACGATCCTGGCTGCATTGATTAAATTAATTTGATTTTATTTGATAAGTGAAACCAAGTTATACAAATTAAAGAAATCAACAATTGCTGTCTTTGCATCACGCTTTTGTTAAAATTTTTAATGGCGTTAATTTTTTAAACTGCGATTAAAACGCATTGATTTTACAGCCCTACCAAAAATAAACAGATGTTTTTTTGTGTTTCTGGCCAAAAATATATCATTTTTTGGCCAGTCTCTGGTTGAAACTTGAGAGCTAAAGGCTGTGAGCAGTCATATGATGCCTCCACTGCTGCATGTGTGTGATGGACTTGTCTGCAGGACGTTCATTGGCACGGGACAGGCATAAAAATAGCCGTGTAATCTAAAGAAATGCTGTAATAGTTGCCTAACTTGGTTTTTTCACTTTTGCTACAATGTGCTTCAATATGTTTGTCTTCATTTACTTGTGGCCAAATATAAACTGCCATTCTGTTGAAAAAAAAGTAACCATGAAAGCAACCTTCCTAGACAAGCCACCCAGCAGTAACTGGAAAATAAATTTGTTGCCTCAATTTTTGTCTAAACAGCCTATTATCTTTGGCCACCGCAGGTTAGGCCAAGTCCCCCAAAATGTCCTAACTCCCAACCCATAGTGTCAGCACTGAAGGCAAACAGTGCAGCAAACACACAATTTGTACGACTTAATATGATAGTGCTAGTAAATCACACATGCGGCTGGCAGTACATCTCGAGCACAGCACGCTAGAGATCTCGCTGCGGTGTAAACTATGTACTACACTGCAGTGATATATAACATACATGTATATAACAAAAACTACAGGAGTCCGGTCTATAAAAAACTTGTCCAGTGTTGCACCACAGCTTTTGAATTGTCTGTACAATCAGTGTTGAGCAATGCCAACATGTCGTCACATGACATATTGGAACCAAAACACCATGCAAACAGTTTGTCAGGAAACACTTGTAGTTCTAACACACCATCTTTCAGCTGACAAGTCCTACAAAACACAGAGAATTTTGCAGAAAAACTAACGTAATGGCAAATGAGCAGAAGAGTTTATTTCAGTTTAAACACAACACAAATGACCATTATATACACAGACAAAGAACGCAACAGACAACTGCAATATGATGTTCTCCACTGCTGACAAAGTGTCCATAATAGTATGGTAATGTGCCTGCCCGGTGGCTTAGTGGGTATGGATGTGACAGAGTTGGCTGTTTGAATTTGAATTCAAATGTTGTCGCAATTTTCCCACGTTAGATGTGCATAGACAATTTTTGGTGGAATTCGAATTTGGTTTTGCGTTAAGAAATAGTAAATTGTTCGAGTGCCTGGCCTGCAGCAAAGCATGAAATGGTAAACAATAAACACAGCCACACCCACTGTGTCGAAAACAAGGCTAAGCACATCGAATAACAGGCAATGACAGGTAGGCCGAAACTTGAATTGGTTGAGCTGAGCTGATCGGCTTGTTTGTTGGTCAGCTGTTAACACTGTATGCCTATGAACTCGGCCAATCTGAAATGGTTCTACATAGTTCTACATTCTTATTCTAAGTTCTTGTTTGGTGAAACTGTTTACAAGTAGCTGGTGCGGTAAATCCGCATTCAAATCGGACCATCACAGTCACACATGACGTCATGCGATCATTATGCCGCTAGATGGCAGCACTGTGGTCAGTTAAACGTTGCGATGAATTTTAATTTTGTTCGTTTTCTATTATCTCGTCTCAAAGCAAGCTGTGTTGTGCGGTATTGTTATTTTAATACATCTGCCTCTCAACTGACGCAATGATTGTGTACACTTCAGCTTCCCTTTAATAATAAAAGACCCATGACAGCAAATCATAATTACAACGGAGAAAAAATGAGTACTATCATACCTAGATAGTCGTCCATCAGAGTTCCTATAGCAAACTGCAAACAACAGCAAACATACTCGTTAATGTACATGACTTTCAACTATCAACACACTATCAAATGAAACTGTAATTAATATATTAAATTGTAAAATTAGCTAGTTTAAAAGTAGCTTGTGGGAAATGCACTGAAAATAAATGTAGCACGTGACAATGTATCTTCTGCAGACTTACAATGTCTGTTGCATCGACCCTCGTGCCAACAATCTTTACTCGAATTTCATCTTCTGTTTGTATCACGACATCCTGAAGAAAAATAAGAGTAAAACAAAATTCTGGAATTAACCACATTTCAATCAAAAATTATATAAAAAGTCACAAATATAAATAATTTCTCTGAGAAAAATTTCAAGTTCATGTGTGATTGCATGGTAACTGATGTGTGCATGTGCAGACGTGTGTATGTGCCTTGATGCTACTGGGTATTTGTATTTACTTTCTTCCATCTCTGTCACTCTGTTCACTGTATAACAGCGTCTTAAGTCATACTAACTGGCCATGTTGGTGAAATAAATTTTAATTACATTTAATTAATACAACACAATCCAGCAACATGCTTAACCCTTTTACATCAAGAATCTCCACTGTGAGCCTTTTTATACCTTTGCAAGCTACTGCATGTGTGGCAAAGGCTATTATGTTTTCAGTATGTCCCATTGTCCTTATATCTATCAGACAGGCCCGTAGCCAGCCTTCTGATAACGTGGTGGTTTCCCTCACATTTTGTACCTTTTTTCAGGGTTTGAAAATTGAGCTCCCAATGGCTGTCTAGGAGAATCTCGATATTTAAAATAATAATGATTGATGCTGTTACTTTGTGGTCAAAGCTTGAATCTAACTACATGGTAGTCTACTCGATTTTACTAATTTTATTTCATAGACTGATGCTATGCAAGATGTTAGCGCTCGAGCAGTCGGCGGAAAAGTGACCTTTTAGCGCTGTGAGGAGTTAACCGACCGCTCCGACCCCCCCCCCCC
>Ga0209338_1000584_pt1 | contig 11339 bp, 7 predicted proteins | sample OlaalgELextract1_FD_187374 | JGI IMG/M metagenome (GOLD analysis project Ga0209338, IMG submission 187374) | Olavius algarvensis symbiont microbial communities from Tuscany, Italy - Type A ELBA extract 1 (SPAdes) (version 2) | ecosystem: Host-associated > Annelida > Digestive system >... | reverse complement strand
AAACCGTCCGCTGAATATCCAGCTGCAGCTCGTCCTTCAGGTCTCCCTCTGGAATGGCTTTTAACTTGTGATATAGAAATTTGCAGAAGTCCCAGTCCTTGTCGTCATTTCGGGTGTCAACTTCAGGTTTCTTGCTTGCGATGCCAGTAAGCACTTTAGTAGCTGCTGATGCCACGTCAGTCATGGTTTTCAGTTCAGGCGGTAACTCACTGGTGCTCTTCTTACTTTTCTTCCTTGAACTGCCGCTGCTAACACTCGGTTCTGGCACTTTCGGAACTGTCTCTGGTGCAACACTACGATCAACCTCGTCTACAAATCCGGCGTTGTCATCACGTGTCACTGTGTCATCTTCGTCGTCAACCTGACTAGTTTCCTCATCACTCCCAAACAGCCATAAACACTCACACCCACACACACATACGTGTATGGCAATACAAGTGGGGACCGTTGGATTTAAGACAAAAGTGAGGACCGTTTTCCGAGGACCGGTGAGTGTACGGGATTTCATACACAAGTGAGGACCATCAATGTGTCTTACTTCATGGCAAGACAGAGGACACTTGTACACACACATCAATGCGAGGACCACCTGCAACAGAGGACCTGAGCAACAGAGGACCTTAGTGTGTGTACACACACACACGTCAGCTCGAGGACCGGAACGTGTGTGCCTGTACAAGCGAGGTCCGTGCAAAGTGAATGGAGCATTACTGTATTTCCTTGAATAAAAGCCCCCCATGACTTCTATAAGTACGATCAACGCGGACTCGCGGCCTGTACTTTAGGCCCGGCTTGTAATAAGGTCTCGGCTTGTATTACAACATCCACATTGCTTCACTATCGTTTGACAAATTTATCAGCTTCAATGTTAACTTTTGTATAATAATTTTTGGCCCTTTCTGCAAGAAGACTACGCCGTAGATGGCGTCATGTCCAACAGATAATACAAAACATGTTAAAATGGTCTGTTTGTTCACCATGATACCCGGACTGTATTCAAGGCCTGGCTTCTTTTGAACAGTGAACTCAGACCCCAGTTTCTATACAAGGCCTGGCCTGTATTCAAAGCGCGGCCTGTATTCAAGGAAATACGGCATATCAGCAACTGTGCGAGTGTGTACATGTTAAAGGTGAGCAGCGGCGGCGATCCTGGGGTGTCCTGACCCCCACTTTTTGGCAGTGGGGGGTCCACCTGTACTTGGAGCCCCCCACTTTTTACTGGTATGATGCTAAAATACATGAGCCTATGGCCTGCAATGCCATTATTAAATAATAAAGTAACAGTTTTTGCATTTTATTTTGTAAAAGTTGCTTCGGAATACACTATTTCGACTCAAAATTTTCAAAACATTTTCTGGGAGGGGCAACATCACATCATTAGACCCAACCCCCGCCCCCCAACGTGCCTTCGGCACCTCGATCATCGCACCTTCGGCACTCGCCCCCAGGACCCCCAAGTTTTGTGACAAATCGCCGCCTCTGAAGGTGAGGACCGTTTCAGAGCCAAGTTGCAATACAATATGTAAATGTAAAGTGCAAATTAACTATCAAATTGTGTCAGCACTGTGTATTTTTGAAATAATGAAAGTGACCAATGCCATAACAGCAAGCAGTAGCCTTTTGATGACAGTTCTCTCATAAAGGGTGCAATACACGTCCTTGAAAACACAACTGATAAGTGGATACAGTGTGCATGCATGAACATAGTTCACAGAAGTAACTAATCAAAAACAAATTAACAAACATCAAGTCAACATCTGCATTCAGCGCCAGACATTTTAAAACATTTTTTGTTGATCTCATAACAAAAAATTCCACCTCACGTTAATATGCAGTGTTAAACCGATACATCACAGCAAGCAGTAGCCTTTTGATGACAGTTCTCTCTTAAAGGGTGCAATACACGTCCTTGAAAACACAACTGATAAGTGGATAGTGTGCATACATGAACATAGTTCACAGAAGTAACTAATCAAAAACAAATTAACAAACATCAAGTCAACATCTGCATTCAGCGCCAGACATTTTAAAACATTTTTTGTTGATCTCATAACAAAAAATTCCACCTCACGTTAATATGCAGTGTTAAACCGATACATCACAGCAAGCAGTAGCCTTTTGATGACAGTTCTCTCTTAAAGGGTGCAATACACGTCCTTGAAAACACAACTGATAAGTGGATAGTGTGCATACATGAACATAGTTCACAGAAGTAACTAATCAAAAACAAATTAACAAACATACAAACATTAAGTCAACATCTGCATTCAGCGCCAGACATTTGTAAACATTTTTGTTGAACTCATAACAAAAAATTCGACCTCACGTTAATGTACTACTACACTACTTATCTAAACTTGAATGTTCAAAATCAATGCTCATCTTTCACTCAAACACTCAGTCATACACAAAGTTTGCTGAAACAAACGTACAGCATTAAACTGTGGACATAATGTAAACATCGGTCTATCTCACACAAGTGGAAAGATTAGACTCTATCAACTGCATGCATACTTGGGAGTCTGATAAGCATGGCACTGAACGACAAGCCGAAATGTGTCTGACTATTTTTCTACCGAGTAGACAGACAATATGCCATTCTTTGTTGACGTGTTTCCAAGCTGGAGATTTCTGCAAATCCAGTTTGCTATGAAACAACCATTTTGCCCTCAAAGGCCGCGTAGGAATCAAAGTGTACAATCCGCAAAAGCCCACAAAGTGAGGACTTCGTGTGTACACGCTAGCGGACAGTGGAACTGGGTAAATTTCTGTGTCAACCTTACTACGGGCCACGGCCGTGAAACAACAGAGCAACTGTCAGGGCCACAGTTTCCATTTACTACACGAATTGTTCTACACTTGGTTGATCAACTTCTTGGCAGGTGGACAGCATCTGGTTACCATCTGTATACTGATCAATTCTATACCAGCCCCACCCTGGCTTTGGAACTGCTTCAACGTGACGTACACCAGACCGGTACCATACAGCGTAACCGACAAGGAATGCAGCAATAATTTAAGAAGATGTCCACTCTTTCTACTGCGTCGTACGCGACCGACAACATTCTCGTACTCTGCTGGCAAACACACGCCAGATAGTGATGCTGTCGACATACCGCAACACTGATATCCAGACAGTGCAGAGGAAATCACGTAGAGGTGAGACTACTGACGTGCCTAAGCCAACAGTGACAATTGATTATACGGCAAACATGGGGGCAGTCGACAGAGCGGATCACTTGTGCACTTCCTACCAGTTTGCCAGGAAATCCGTAAAATGGTGGCAAAAGTTGTTCTTTTGGACAGTCGATCCATAGTGAACAGTTACATTCTGTTCAACGAGGAAAGAAAGCAACTGGGAACTGAGGAGATCAGTCATCTGAAGTACCGAAAACAGCTGATGCGGCAGCTGGTGGGTGATGTGCACAATCCGTCGAAACGCAGAGGCCGGCTATCCACTCACGACACCTCTGAACGGATGGGCCGAAGGCAACATTTTGTTGGTCAAAATGACAGAAAGAACAAGGACAGTGCGGCTTGCAGCTGTCGTAAACTTGCTGGCGGTCACAAAACTACAACTTTTTATTGCAAAACTTGTAGTCGACATCAGGACTCCACCCCGTACTGTGTTTAAAACGCTACCATACACTGGTGAACTACAAGCTCTCCCAGGATACTGAGCAGCAGTGAACATTTGCAGCAATACAAATATTTATAATGTGCCATAAATCGTGGGCGAATCGGAGGCATCTTTTGTCATAAATAACTGATAACATCATGTATATATGACTCTGTTTTTTGTTTATTACTTCAAATGTGCACCAAATCCCAAATTACACTTTTCAGCAATTTTTCAAAAAAATTGGATTTCCCGCAGATGGCACAGAATTTTTATTCGATAGGAAAAGGTTTAACCCACTCAACACAATATACGTCATTCGGGGACGGTCTTCACAGCTGATCTCTTGGCTGCTACTAGCAGTTTTTACATGTCGGATGACCCAAGCAACAGTGTCAAAGCACCAGCGGTGGGAAATCCCAAATCAAATCCAAAGTGCAAATCTCAAATCTTTTGCTTTAAAATCTCAAATCCAACATACAAAATCCCAATCCCAAATCCCCAGCACCCAAATCAAATCTCCAAATCCCAAATCTTTGCCAAATCTTGAAAAATATGAACAGGAAATTGTTTTTCATCAGAATGACAACAACTCAATTATATTTCTTTCCCCATATCCAGTCTTCTCAGTTTTAGCAGCTCTGTGCATAGGAGCACTGACTCTACTGTGATCACAGACAAGTGGCTACATCTGGCTCGAGTAATAACACCTACATGTAATACTAAGTAAACGTCCATTTGTTATCCCGGTATTTGGAGCTCAAATTTTTCAATTTCAAATCAAATCGTGAAAATTTGCAAATCAAATCGTCAAATCCCAAATCCCGCGAGTTAAAATCGAATCTTCAGAAGTCAAATCGAATCCCCCAAAGTGTTAAAATCATGATTTAAATCAAATCGTGATTTGGATTTGCCCAGCACTGAAGGAAAAAGTTGGTCATCCAGTTCAGTCAGTACGGTCACGTAGACGCGCGTATCGGACTTTGGAGGCTATATGATGTTTGATTGCAAGCCAATCGCGGTTAGCTAGTGCTGCTTCGTTCATGCGAGCCATTTCACATTCGTGCTTCCTTGGGGGACGCCGAAGGTGCACAAGATGACCCAGACGCCTCGTGACCGCCAACTTCTCCTCCGTAGTCCAAGGACGAGCTAAAACAACACAAATCAATACAATGAGTATGCACACAACTACATGTATAGACAGCGTCCAATCCATAGCTGCTCAACTGAAGCAACCAATGTGTAAAATTTCCCACAATTTTTTTCCAGTCTTTATTAACCCCTTAACAGCCAAATGCCTGATATTTCCGGCATAGCAGAAATATTCCGTACACCAGCAGCCGAGATATCCAGCAGTATAGGCCTGGACTGTATTGTTACCTGGCGCTTGGAATATTTCACATATGGTGTATAACATTGTTCATAGACCAATCTGGGTATGGGCATAGGATATATTACTCAGTTGCAGTTAAAGGGTTAATGCAAACATACATGCCAGGAGTTAGGCCATCTACAGCATTTTATTCCACACATCCGTTCAAAGACGACATCGCATAACAGCAGTTACAAATTTCGCATGATGACCTCGCGTGTTGATTCTCTATAAGGATAATGAATAATGAACTAAATGTTCTATATTAACACGAAATTATAAATTAATATTAGACAAAATATAAATAAAATTACACAACACCTAATTAGCAATTACTTAACTAGCAATTAACGTCAATGCAAACAGCTTCTAAAGTGTAGACAACTTCACCTGACGACTTGTTGCGCAGACTGCAGCTGTGACTGGAAGCTGATCTGGCAGTAGACGTCGCCTTCCGCATCGTTCGCTCCACCGAGTTGGCTGCAGACGAATCTGTACGACATTAACACAAACTGGTGTTGTAAAAATAACATTAAATGTACAACTAACATTAACACAGACATTATCTTTTTAAAATTTTTAGCGTAAGTAATCTTTAAATGTTTTAAAGGGTAGACCTAAATTTCAGCTCCATACACGTGCTCAATGATGGTGCGACGTCTGGTGGCTGGCGGCAGACATGTCGGAGATGTGGAGGAACGCATGCACAATTTTGTGCGCCTTTCGACTAAAGCCAATGTTTGCTAATGTGCTTAATTGGGATGCACAAGAGGGGTCAGAAAAGTAGTGGTCCATAACCCCTGTTTGGGTGCAACGTAGGAAATCGAAAATAGCACTATTGAATTCCCAGAAGAGGGTTTCCCATTAGTGTTCAATTCTCATAGCTCAAAATTGCTTCGTTTTTGCACAAATCATACTTGCGTCAACAAATCATACACACTGTAAAATAAGACTTAATACTTGCTTACCAAAATATGGTTCAGCAGCACCAAAAATACAACAGTTGTCTCGTCAGGTAAAAGACTGTTCACAAACGTGTACGCTACCTGTTGTCCAGTCTTCATCGCGGCTGTCGTCATCAGAAGGTTGACGTCGGCGCTTCCTCGCCAAGAGCATCGCCTCACAGGGTGGTCCTTTGCGTAGTTTCGGCCGAGACACTGCTACAGTAAACAGTGACAGTGAGCTACATCAATCAAACCCCAGTTTAAGTCAAATGACTTGGGCTCCCCGAGCTTAGCTAAAGGGGAGCTAACACGAGCAGGTTTCTGGTGCCAGAAACTGGGGATGGTTAACTGGCACTGGCAAACTAGCTTGTGCAACATGCTCTCTGGTGCCAGAATTAACCTGCGTCAGCTGCCGGCACAGAATAGAACAGTGCACCGAACAGAATACTGTTCTGTTCTGTGCCGGCAGCTGACCCAGGTTAATTCTGGCACCAGAAACCCACTTGCGTAACGCACTCTTAGCCTCCACTTGAGACAATAGTTTTGCAGAAATGACACCAAATTTGCATTACTGCCCTACTATTTGGATGCACCAACAAGAGATGATAGTAATATGGCAAAATCCACTTAGCTCACCTGTGATGGCGTTTCCCCAGGTATGGGTCCTGCACGGGTTGCAAAATGATGCATTGGATTCCCACATTAGGGTTTCCCGTTATTGTTTCATAGGAACTGTAGGCCCAGGATGCACCGCTTTCGTGCGGATCCATCTCTTGACCAACGAACAGACACACCAACAGACCGAATAAGTTACAATATCTGCCTATATACATAGTATGCTCAGCGGAAGAAAATACAAACATGAGCTACCGTTTGAAGCTTTGTGATGGGACTGCATGGTCCAGTCTTCATCGCGGCTGTCATCATCAGAAGGTTGACGTCGGCGCTTCCTCGCTAACAGCATCGCCTTACAGGGTGGTCCCTTGTAGCGTTTTGGCCGAGACACTGTCACAATCCACACAGACAGTGAAGTCATACTTCGTCCTAGTAACTGCACTTAGAAATCACACAATAAAGTAATCAGTTACAGTAAGTCGCATTAGCACTGCGACAACGTAGACGTCGGGGCAAACCACACAAACAATGCTCACATCACTGTAACAATTGCAGCAGCCCGATACATCGACACACTGCACACCACAACAGTGAAGAACATGGCACTAAACTGCCGGATCACATTTTATAAAAGCAAGTTATGACTGTTGATGGTTACTGCCTGACACAATAACAAAAAAAAACTTATTCCATGTTGCTTACAATTTTTCACATTAGCTTTTATTTTTTTGTCTAAAGTCAGTAGTTTTCCTGATGTTGGCTAAGTGCAGTTTACATGACAACATTCCATCAAAGATGATTCAAGAACGGTTTGATTGAAGGTCAATTTTGCAGATAGTCAATCAAAACTATTAAGAGAAACTGAAGTCCACTGGCTCACCAGTAACGCTGTTGTCAGCCGTGCTGTCCGCGCGGACACGATCTGTTGTCACTGTGTGTGGTGGGCTTGCCGCAATATCACCAGCCGGCTCAACATCACTGACGACCTCTGAACAACGCAGAAATGCCAATATGAAACGAAACGTCATGGCAACATTTACAGTTACACAGTATAACAGTACTGAAAAATGATACCGCAATGTAGCAGATAATTCCCAGTAATTTCATAGTAGTTCTGTTCAGCAGTTAAGTAATTTTAAAAGGTAAAGGCACACAGTGCTTGTTTTCCTAGGACTATTTACAGGTATGCGCTCAAAATGTCTTGTCCGGGAATCATCTGTCCAGGAAAGTGACTGTCCGTGAATCGTCTTTCCGGGAAAGTGATTGTCTGGGAAATCTCTGATAACCCTATTTACAGAGTAGGCCTACTCAGGTACGGCACGCATTGTCAATAAATCACAGTTTTATCTGCCACCCTCACGCATGTCTGCAAACAAAAAGAACCATATCTGCCTTTCACCACCTGCATTATTGTATCCATCTCCATCAGCATTGCTCCCGTCATCTCGATCTTTTTCGTCACTGGCGCCATCGGATTCGCTGTCCACTACATTACATCGACATGCAACAATCTGTCAATAGTTTATCGCCATATACTGCAACTGCACACAAAAAATAAGTTATTATGTAAGTAATGTTAAATAAATCTGACAAAGTCAGTGAGTGAGTAGAGTTTAACGTCCCACTCGACACATTATAGGTCATGTCGAGGACGTTCTTCACAGCCGATCTCTCAACTGCTACTAGCATTTTACTGGTCAGACGACCCAGATAGCAGGATCATGGTCAAAGTACTGAAGAGAGAATTGCTGGTTGCACAGATCAGGTTTCGTTCCCACCAGATGTAACAATGTGTTACAATACTACAACATACAACTATAGCAGGTACAAAAGCACAATATATAGCCTAGGCTACACAAAATGTGACATGATGATGATGGTAGGGTTTAACGTCCCACTCAACACATTATAGGTCATTCAGGGACAGTCTTCACAGACGATCTCTTGGCTAATGTGACAAATGCACATATGAAAAAAACAAGAGCACAGAAACATAAAATGGAGTGAAACAAGACATACAACAGACGTGGAGCATAGATATGAAACCCAATGAACATACGCCAATAGAACTAAAATAAATTTGCACAATGAACGTCCCACAAAACATCTTTCTGTTTTAAACGGGTAGACTAAGTGACTAAGGCAGTAACCACGTTCTAGACCCCTCAGCCACCGACTTTAGCTGCCATGCTAAATTGTTCTCACTTTCGACGAATATTAACCATAAATTTTGATTAGCCAGAATCACGAACTAAACTTTTTCGGCTGAGGGGTCTACCACGTTCTCTAAGGTGGTCTACAAAATGACACGGTAACAATAGCAGTAATGTTCCAATTATAGCACTAGTAAAAACACACCTGGTACATCAACGTTGACGTCGTCAAAGTTGCGACCCTGTAGGCTGGCCAGTTCTCCACGCTCCATGGCCAATAACAATTTGCTGACTTTGGCCACCTGTAGTGTTTCTTCAGGAAGACGATAAAATTCTCGATGCACTTTTATGTCATGCCCCATGTATGCGGCAAGCAAGTCAAGCTCGTGTTCGCGGAGACAAAGCATTTGTGACATGGTTGCCACATGCTTTCGAAGTCGTGTGCTCGTCAAACTGGCTGGATTTCGGGCTCCACATTCCCGAGAGAACTTCCTTAGACAATCACTGCTGCGAATTGGCTCCAACGAACCTCGGCGTGCAAACACGAATTTGTTGGCTTCTGGCACACCCATGACTGACCTCATCTCCAGTAAACTGGAAATTTGACTTTGCATTGTTGTTGTCAGCAACACAGGCACCTTTCTACCTCGTTTGCCTTCCACGTGGATGATACGGAATCGATCACAGAGGGCTAATTCAACGTGTGACAGGCAAGAACTGACGTCTTCACTCACATTTTGCACTGCATCACTGGAATATGCAGAGACCAACAGACGCTGGGCCTCACCACCTCGCCGACGATTGAACGCAACCACCTGAGCCAGTGTAATTTGGCCAAGTTCACTCCATGCAGCAACTGTAGGCTCAAGAGACAAACTTTTCAGGCATGTGTCACCTTTTGTAGTCAGGTAATCATGAAGAGTTCTAACATCTTCAGCGAGTGGCAGAATTGTTGGCTTGTTGAACCTGCGTTGACTTAATGACCTCAAAGCATGGGAACTAACTTCGTGGCTCCACTCACCATCACACAGATGCAGAAACTGCTCAAACCTGCCTTTCATTTCATCTGCCGAAGAGCCAAGCACCGCGCATGAATTTATCTCAGTTCGACAACATTCTTTCAATGAGTGACCAATCTTGAGTGCTAGCGACGGTGTTCTGTATAAGTGTGTTTCCGGATTAAATCCACAAACTGACCGAACTGCCTTCACAACGTTACCGAACTGTTCTGGAATCAAACAGTCCGTTAAACATTTGATGGTCGTCGTTTTGCGCATTTCCACAAGAAGGCGACCCATTTGTCGCACACGGTCACGTACATATTGCCAGCGATGTGGCAAATGGGAGTGCTTGAAGTGCAACCTGCTACCGAATTTCATTATCAAATTGTCACGTCTGAGGGCTGCAGTCACCTCATCTTGCTGCATAGCACTTAAGATGTCTCTCTTGAGTTCATCACTGGCATCCGGTGATATTGGCAGCAATAAACAGCCTCTACCTTGGACGTGACCATCAGCAGAATCTGCTAGCGACTCCAGCTTGAAAGGACAGGTCTTTCTGTGCTTCCAAAGACACTTCTTGACAAACATAGACTTGCAGTATTCACATGGGATAAATGTTTCTGGTCCCATAGAAGTTGACGCTGGTCGTTTGCGTGGAATAATTTCTCCTGAATGAGAACTCAGCACTTCAATATTGTGGACATAGTTTCCTTCGTTCAGAAGTTTTTGAAGAAAAACCTTTCTCCTGTTCGACTTCAGCGGCATAGCAGCTACTTCAGCAACTTCGAACTCATCTGCATGCTTTCTCAATAAATGTCGAGATAACTTGGATTGTGGTTTCCGGCAAAATTTGCAGACATTTTTCCGGTCCCACCTACGACGTGAGCGGCTGTTGTGGGTAACTGCCACACGGACTGTTTCATCCTTACATTGATCAGCATTATCTTCGTGATGGCCTTCAGCAACAATTTCATCGGGGCATTCAGAGCCGCCTGCATTCAACTGCGCACACAACTGATGCTCCACTGGATCACACTCAGATGAGGAGTCATGACTGTCTGGAACATATGATTCATAATCAACAACGCTGTCCTCATCAGAACTACAACTAAATAGCAAATTAACGCTGGTATCAGCGGACGAATCACAGGCAGGTTGCTTGCAGGGTCTGTATGAAGCATCACCAGACTGGTCACCCTCACCATCTGAGGAACTGTATGGAACAAGAAACGACTGTTTATTGTGCACATACTTCGCAATCTCCCGACAGGGCAGATCGCCTGTTGTCTGGTCAGTGACTGTCTTCCGCTGTGTATCTCCGATGCTGCTACTCATGCTGCGTGAAACTGGACCGAGTCGAGGTGCTGGGTTAACTAGAACACTAAACCCTAATCCCATACTCAGCTGAGGTGCCAGAACTACGTCATGGAAATCACTATCAGACCACTGACTACTGGCTGGACGGCCTGTCATCTCACCAGCAACTGTTTCCCTCTGCACATCTCCGACACTGCTACCGCTGCTGCCTGTAACTGGACTGACTTGAGGCACTGGAACCACGTCGTGGAGACCACCGGCAGATCCAGGACGACTGGCTGGAGTCGTCTCATCACCAACTGTTTCCCTCTGCACATC
>Ga0209338_1000583_pt1 | contig 11342 bp, 8 predicted proteins | sample OlaalgELextract1_FD_187374 | JGI IMG/M metagenome (GOLD analysis project Ga0209338, IMG submission 187374) | Olavius algarvensis symbiont microbial communities from Tuscany, Italy - Type A ELBA extract 1 (SPAdes) (version 2) | ecosystem: Host-associated > Annelida > Digestive system >... | reverse complement strand
GTAGTTTTGTACTTTAGCTTCGTTAAAAATTTACTTTGACCTCTTGTTCTCCTACAGAGTGTGTCGTGAACTACACAGCCAAAATATGATACACAGTTAGTTGCGATATCGAATGATTTTTAGTATCTGTATACTTCTTTTGTTGACAGTATACTGTTATAGTCCGCATTTTAGCGTTTTAGCAACATTTCATCATAATCATTTATTAATTCACGGTAATGTAACAGTATCAAATGCAACATGCAGACAGCAGTACCAAACCGGAGATGGAACGAAAAAGCCAACAATAAATTAGCTCTGACATTCGTCCATGATTTAAAAGTAAATTTTGAACTGACTTTTCTTGTCCTTAGTATATTATGTTCGTCTAATATGTTCGTTTATTTCGTTCAATCTGTTGTATTTTGTGCTACCACATGTTCGGTGAAATAAAGTTGTATAAAGTAATATTCCAATGTTACAGTTCTGTTGCTTAACAGTACTAATTAGACAAGAAAATACAGTACACAATATCGGTTAACTTACTTGACTTATTGCCGTGGCGGCGCAGATGCACGCATAGGCGGCTTCACCAGGCTCCTCCATGCAGAACAGAACGATGTTGAGTGATCTCTAGCTGTTGCTTGATGAACGTCGATGCCACGTTGTTCGCAGTCGTCCTTCACCATGTCAATCCATCTCTTCAATATTCAAGCTTAATAGCCTTGATTTTACATTCATAGGTTTCACCGTCTTATAAACTATGTTCATCTTATCCATCGTATAAACCTTGAATGGCACTAAATAGCCTTTTTGTGCTGATGTGCCGTTCACTCGCTCACTCACCCCATCTCTTCAATAACACAGTACACATGTATTCACAACACTGTTGACCAAAAATCATCCAGTAAAAACTCGCGCCAAAGCCATTGACTGTAGGCCTAGATTGACTGCATATTCGTTGATTAAGTAGTAAGATGATTCTCTCAGCATTTGCCGTGAATACGGTAAGTTAACTTTATGGCTTTGACATTTGACCTTTAGCTATACATGGCAACATTTCTGTCGAGTTTGTTGAATCGTATGACCATTCATTTAACAGTTACGGCATATTATACGCTTCAGTTTCATGGGATTGATTACCTTGATTTCTGACCTATTGACCTAGAAATGACAGCAAGAGTCACGCATTCCGCGGAAGAAAGTGTTTACATAATTTGAACTTTCTGTGGCATTCCGTTATCGACTACAAAGCGAGGACATACAGAAAGGCACGGCGATATACAGACAGATGGATAGACAGACGGACAAACAGGCAGAGGGAGAGAAGCTCGAACGTTTTACGCTGCGGTTAGCATCACTGAAGATGCTGTCGATGACATCACCCAACTGTCTCTTTTTCTTCCTCTCTCTATCTGTCTCTGTACGTCCGTACCGAGTAGGTCTTAGAGCTGGGCGGATTCGATGAATTCGAACGAATTGTGCGATTGTGTGTACTTAATTTGTAGCCTACATGCGCATAACGGTAGTCATAGTACTGTTGTCATTACTTCTGTGACAGGCACGAAGACAACTTAATAGTCAATAAGCTTGCACTGTGTCTTAGAGGACCCTTAGTATTAATATGACATAACTTCACCAATTCACAACGTTTACTAAATATTTTTAGTAGGGATAGAGCTTATTCAATTCTCAACTGACTACGTTAAAAAGTGATCAAACCACCCGCGCAGTTTCCACAACAACAGTAGCGATTGACGGTCTGCGTCTAAAAAAAACCGGACCTCTACCTCTATGCCCACGATATTTTGATGTAACTTGATAAAAGTAATTTAAGTTAAATAAAATTTCAGACATAATCTGTGTTCAATATTCTTAATTAAACTTCAATGTTAGAAGACAGTTATTTTACGTGAGTGTACCAGCTGAAGCGGTTACCAAAGCAATCCTCAAGTACGCGTCATTCCACAGTTTAAGCTGCTTTGTGAAATTGTGAATACAAAACTACCAGTCTCGAGCTGAGACGTCTTCACGCCGACTTAGTTTGGTGTTACCGCATGTATTAGTTACTCAAACCCGCGGACACATCTACAGACTCGCTGAATAGATTCATCTGGTTGGAAGTTAGCTATTAGTTAAACTACTCAAACACAACCAAAATTATTACCTAAAAACTTGACGTTTCGACCTCTATCAGAGGCCTTCATCAGAAGAAGCTGGTACTCAGTTCTTCCAGTTCTTGACACAACGTCGAAACGTCAAGTTTTTAGGTAATAATTTTGGTTGTGTTTGAGTAATTTAACTAATAATCATCTACAGACTGTTTACAAGCTACAGCAGATCACACATTACATTGACGTTTTTCTCTCAACGCGTGATCAATGCATAGAACAATCTGCCTCCTGATGTTGACTTCAGCTGGCTTAGTTCATTCAAGAGGTCACTGTTAGCAACTGATCTGTCTGCTTCTACCAAATATTTTAGTTGTTTTTTAACGTTTTTAGTGCATTGTATTGTCTCGCTGTAATCGCTTTACAGCTACAGAAGCGGGCCATGCGAATAATTCCAACCACGATGACTGTCTGATTTCGCTCATCATCGCTGGTATTGGCAACCTTCAGGCCCGTCGCAAACATCTCATCGAACAGTTTTACCTACGTAAAGGCCCGTTTATAGCGACACAACTCAACTCAACTCAACTGAGCTCAACTGAACTCAACTCGACGTCGAGTTGTCGACACGTTCACAGCGTGAACAACAGTTGACTCAGTTTGTAGGTCGTGACGTCATAAACAAAAACTGACTTGGCTGTACGCTGTTCAACTGGGTCAATTGAGTTCAGTTGAGTTGAGTTGTGTCGCTATAAACACCCCTTAACGTTTCGAAAGAAAAATCATTTCTGCACTACTTGCTGCTTATTAAGCGTGTAAGTAAGTAAGTAAGTAAGCAAGCAAATAAATTTAAAAACACGCCTATTAGGCGAATCAGCTAAGGTCACGGAGTGGTTATTGATACTAATAGGACCTTCTGTAGAGGAATGTTTTAAGTCTGGATGTAAAGCGTGACTTGAACACTCCGCCATGCAAAAACATTTGAACTATCACAAACACAGACCGAGAGATTTAGAACATCGTTTATTCCATACAGTTATATTAATTACCAATAGCTCCTACGTAATTAGTTGTTAATTTTTTTTACTTATTTACTGCGTGTACATTTTATTTTTTTCGCATTTTTCATTGTTGTGTATTATCCAGCTATGGATCATTACATTCAGTACAAGTTTTTTTGCTTTTATCCTGATGCGGCTTTTTATTTCATTTTTTTCTCCGAAAATGTACTTATAGCAGAGAAATTATTTACTAGTTACCATTCTACTGTAGGACTGACAGACGAGAAGTAATCCTACATACTCATTTTCTTGACATATTATTATAGTAATATTTATTCACCATACATGACGGTAAACAGATAGTGCAAATATACGAAAAAAAACTACTAAATAAAAGTAAGAAAGAAATACAGATATATATATATATACAGTAGAAGACAGTGGCATAATGCCATCAAAAATAGCTGAAATCAGTATAAAATATGTATCGAATTCAATCGAATGTTTTTATCGGACTGGCCCATCACTGATGGCGAGTGCGCTGGCTCGCAGCACGTCAGTGAATGCTGCACTAAACAGTGCGTTACGTCTCGCAGCTGTTACATTCGCGCTGCTGCTGCTGCTGCTGCTGCTGTAACTGACGTCACAGCATCTACCTGTCGCATAGTGCGTTGCTCCGGGCAGCTCCAGAGTGCAGATACGATCTCGGTAAACACGAGGAGCGTGATGGAGCACTCTCTGACGGTGACTATAGACCAACAAGGTCGTGGACGAACCAGCGTCAGCAGTTCTGTGTTGTCACAGACTCATGGATCTGACAACGATGACGATGACGTTCTGCACCTGCCACTGAGTCGAAGTCGTCACTCGGTGGACTGTACCGGTCTCAAGATGTCGTCGACGTCGAGACAGTCAACGTCGGCATCACGTAGCACGTCACGACTACATCTCGGAGTTCCAAGCGACCTCCGCCGGTCATCACTACAGACAGATCGTCATCATCATCATCATCGAGGTCCTCATCAACCTCGTCGAGAAGACTCCACATGTGACGGTGATGGTTGCGCTCAGTCGTCTGGATCACGCAGCAGCGTGGCACTGACGGATGATGGAGTTAGCGGCAGGCGAGTCAGCTATGGTGGTTCAGCTCCGGTACGCTCAACTACCACTGTTTCTACACCTCGTGAAGCCACCATTTTCGACATCGGCGCTGACCTCATCAAGGTATGTCCTCTCCACCTGTGCAGTAGCGATTCATAGTCAGTTGACCGAGGGTTCACTTGTCCGAATGTTCATATCTCTGAATGTTTATTGTGAAAACTGGTACTAACCCGTACTCCGGATCCTATCCGACCCACAGGCTGGGTGCTGACCCTAGCCGACCCATGAGGCGGGGAATTTTTGCGTTGCTTTTATTGCTGGTCTTGCTTGAGTTGATTGTGGTTTTCGAGGTGGCCGAACCCTCGGACAAGTGAACCGTCGGGCAACTAGGCGGATACCCGTCGGATTCGGATACCAGCAGTAGGCCCTACCAGTCCTATCACTAGCAGGTTAGTTGTGAAAGTATCGGCATTGACTTGATTGGATATTCACGTATTCGGACGGGTTATTTTTTGCCGCGCGCAGGCCCGTAGCCCGTAGCTGCTGCCCCTCCCCCCAAAAAAACAAGTCTGCCCCCCTCCCAGTTGTTAGCACACATGATTATGCTAGCAGACTATTTTCTCTACATGTACATATACGAGTCGAGTGAATCGAGTCCAGCAGCAGAAAACAGCGAAGCATCAACGCCCTCATGGCCTGAATACTATGGTATTACTATCATTTGACATGTTCTCTGAAGTACAACGATATACTTACTGCATTTAAACAGATGAAAGAGAGAGAGGCACATCAGCACAAAAATAGGCCATTCAGTGCCATTCGAGGTAAAAATAGAATCAAATGGGATAATAAGGTGAACTAAGGGAAATACTTAACAACGTTTAATGTTAAAAGCAAGGAACTTTAAACAGATGAAAGTTCGACGTCTTCTAATTTAGACTTTTTTCTCCGAACTAGACAATGAAGGTAACTTTTGTAATGTTCACAATGTGTGTAACGGTGTTTACTTTATGTTTTGGCGTATTTTGCGTAATTTTCTGAATAATGATCACTATTAAGTGCAATAATTTTGCCTACTTCTAAGGGAGGGGGAGTGGAACGGGAAGAGAGGGAGGACGGGAGGGGATCTTAGCATTTTGCCCCCTCAGAAATCTGCCTGCCCCCATGTGTTTTGGTCTGGCTACGTGCCTGGCCGCGCGATGATTTGCAAGCGCGGCATATACCGTCATGCGGTGTCTGTGTGTCTGTGTCGGTCCGAGTCCGACACGTTCGTACATTCTGTCAAAACGAATTAACATATTTTCGAATTTTTTTTCACCATCGGGTAGCCACACCATTCTAGTTTTTCCATACAAAACGGCATGGCGATATTCCGACGGGACCTCCCTAACGGGGGCGTCGAATGCAGGTGGGGTAGGCAGAAATCGCGATTCTGAGCCTATATCTGGCTTCGCTGCTTGCTGTTAACGTTGCAACAGGCCAGGTGTTATCAATACGACGCCGCCGGACCACCGTCCCACTAGTTGTGACACTTATCGCTGGTAGTAAGCGACGGTGTTGATAGCGGGAAACGACGACGAAATGTTTATGACAAGAAGCCTCAACGTTACGCCAAAGACAACAGAACAGCACATTTAACTGCACGCAGTGATAAATCTGTAGCCTATACGTAACTAACAATAAAAGACTCTACTCGACGTTTTGTACTGTTGAAGCTAACTACTGACAGACACGAAGCATCGCGCGGCCTCTTTGCGACAGCAGAGCTACTTGTTATGGGACGTTGGTATGCTGCAACAGCTATGTATGGACGTAATAGGCGTCATCAGGAGGTTTTAAAGCTATCATTTTCTCACAATATCACGCTGTAAGTGATGCAATTGGACGCCAGAATGCTGTCAGTGTCGTCGACAACTCGATAGACCGTTGTTCAGGTCTGTCGTCGCAGAATATATGCGACATGCCACGTAATTGTAATTATCTGTCGTTGCAGCAAACACCTCTGGAGAGATGATGGTACTGCAATTGCATAGGCATCGTTGCGCAATACGGCTGTTTTATGCCATAATAAATATTACGCACACTTGCAGTGGCTCTGCCGCTCAGACCGATGCTTTCCGAAACCGAAGTCGCAGAGGGATATAACCGAATCGGCAAACACATGGGTTCATTATACCCATCCAATTTAGCGTACGTGGGCAGTCGCACCTCAGCTTCGCTTGCCCGAGTCCATTCTCTGGCAAATACACCGCGCCCCACAAAAGTAAATCCTCTGAACATTATGCAGCAAATAGTTAGGCCCTATATTTAAACGGACTGCAGTAAATTTAGTGTAGCAGGACCGCGGTACTGCCAAATGTTGTCGGGAAAAGTCTTTAAACGACCAGGTTATTGGTCTTTAAAGGCCCGTTTATAGCGACGCAACTCAACTCGACGTCGAGTTGAGTTGAGTTGTGTCGCTATAAACGGGCCTTAAATCTTCGCCACAGATCACACTTCCCAACTTTACATTAGTACTTCACCTACTGTCAGAAAGTGACGTCATACAAACGTCATTATTTTCTGTAAACAAATGACGTTTTACAGAGTTGTAAAGTTTTGAGGAAAGAGAAAAGCTACTCACTATATCTAAAAGTGTAGCGCTCAACTCTGAGAGGCACAAGTTCGCACAACACTTTTGACGTGTTAACGTTAACACTTTTCACAGTTGCTTCAACACTTTTGAGAGTTGACCGTTACACTGAAAAGTCTAGCGATCAACTCTGAGAAGTGTTGAAGTTAAGACTTCAAACGTGTTGTGCCTCTCATGACACTTTCAGAGTTGAGCGCAACACTTTTAGATTTAGTGAGTACAATGCAAACTAAAACCCGAATTTCCAAGCAAACCCTGCAGGGGACATTTTGGGCTTGAACAAACTGATACTCGTGTACACGGTGAACACAATGTTTGAAAGTGTGATTTGTTATCGCCAAGATTTGAAGACTAATAACTCGATCGTTTAGACACATATGCCTTTACAGTGATGTTATGCTTTAAGGGTTGCTTAAAAATAAAAATTTCAGCATAAAAAAACATCGATGTGTTCATAACGGGTAAAATGTGAGCAAGATTGTCGTTAGAAAGAAGACTAAACATGGGCCTTTAGCGACGGTCTAATCACATAAATCACCACATGCTCTAGGCCTCTTAACATTTTCCTATCTCCAGCTCCCGACGGGTTACTCATACTGACAGCATGACAGTGTCCTCGTGTCCGTCTGGTCTATGTATCGTCAAGTACTATGGAATGGATACTGTCGGTTTAGCATTCCTGGCCTAGGCCTAATTTGTCCATCGTGAATATTCATACGGCTTAAGGTACGCATTAGTCACTCTTTTATTGTTTCGAACTCGTAGACGGTAGCAAACCAGATGCGACGTGCTACTGTACTGCTTATAAAATAGCTGTTGGTACGCGGCTGTACAACGTACCGGATGTAAAACACGATACTGCCGTCCGACCTTTGCTGAATGTGTCCCGGGGCACAGACATGGAGTTACTGGCCGAGGTAATGACCAAGTGCTTGATAGCAGAGAGGCGTTAAAAGTTTAATTTGTTAGACGTTTAAACAAGTAATCGATATTATACACGCAGAATCACACGACTGTGTTCACAGTGAGATTGTATCGTGCACAACGTCGAGAAGTGGCAAATCTAAGGTGACAAGAAACTTAGCTATCGCTAAAAGGTCATGCTCAGCAGTAGAAATAATTGCTCAATATGACATACGACCGTTGCAATTGACTTCGTGCGTTACATGTATTTATTGAGATACAGAAAACGAAACCGTTTATAGTACCTGAAATGACTTAATCCAAAGGTCACTCAAGATCATCAGCAATGACACATGCAGTTCAATAGGCCACACATCACTTTCTATTTGTTATCTGTAATAACCACTCTGTCTATCTTATGTCGTTTCCGACATATTGAACGTCGAATAATGGCGTGCCGTTAAAAACTGGGTTACGGGTCATTCACCCTGCGAATTTATGCACGATCTGTACATGGCTGAAATTCGGGGCTGTCTTTTGTTGCTGATAGCATCAGTCTATCTTCATTCATTTCTGCACAGCGAGCTCCGGAAAAGGTTATTCAAGGTCATCGGAATTGGTAGCAATCGAAAGTCTATATGCGACTTCCTATTAGTATTCCACTGTAACTATACGTCTACTTTCTATCGTTTCCGAGCTATAATGATTTATTGGTCGACGTTTTCGACGTTTTAACTCACCCCAGTCTCGTTTGAAGCTCTCACAAGGGGTGTTCCACTGGGACCTAACGTACGATATTTGGTCTGAAAAATTAAAGTCCCTGGCGCTACACGGCGGTGAAAACTGCGTGATCCTACGGTCATTGGTTTTGATTTAGTGCCACCGTGTGATCGACAGACAGACAGACACACCGCCTATCGCTAAGTCGCGCTGTAGCTGAGCGCGACAAACAATGAAACCGAGTAGACTCTACATATATAGTCGTTAATATGACCCTAGCCATATGTGTGAAAAATTAAAATAACTTTCTTTGTATACGTCGAAATATAAAGAGCGAGAGTGCTTGAATCTATTAATGAGAGGCTATTTATTTATTAAATCCGAAAACAAGTTGCACTGTTGTAGACGACTTCTCATATTAAACGTCTGTTTAATTTGTTGTACGTATACGATCTTTTTCATTGAAAAGCACGCATGCCTATACTTGCCCTGATGACAAGATAATGCCACAAGCAGTTTACATTGAGTGACTATTAGGCCTAGTGATTCACTCTCAACATTAAATGCCAGGAGACGGGCGGTTAAGGATTGTGTCAGATAGCGTCACGGGCGTGGACCGTGACGTCCTAACGAGTCATGGCTGCCAGGCTCAGCAGCCGTCAGTGTTGCGCGATGGTGATAAGACACAGCAGCGTACCGAATGACCTGACGCAGCCGGTACAATGTAATAAACTCGCTCGGGACTTGAACAGCGAATCTAATATAAATTCTACTAAAAGACGCGACAAAACATTGCACAGTGCTATAGGTTACTACATAGAATTATTATAAAAATGAAGGTGGCATAAAGTTCCATTCAATTTTGTAACTATTATTTTCTACTTATGGCAAATTTATAGAGCGCTATATATACGCCTACAGAAGGCTACAGACAGAGGCGCCATTGTTTTCTTCTCATGTATATGCTGTTCTAAACGTCATAAGAACAAAGAAAGTGAGGTTCACTTTTTCGGCCAACAGTTTGTGTAACTTGTGATAGAGTTATGAGACTTCGCTGGGAAGAATTCAAGCTTAAGATATTACTGCAACGAACACACGATAAAAGCGTTAACTTGAAACTTGGTCGGCTTATTGGCGGCAACAGAGACCTTACAATTAAATTTGTGATGCGACGCGTCTGTGGCTTCAGCATCCAGTGGTCAGTCACGGATCGCGTAAAGTTTGTTCGCATAATGCGCCATGATCGTAATATCTTGAATGTATACTAGACAAGAAACTCAGCTGTCGCAGAGAGGCCGCGCGATGTTTCGTGTCTGTCTGTACTTTTTCTTCAATAGTACAATACCGCGAGCGCAGTCTTTTACTCTTAGTTACTTATTTCGCCTTCATATTTACCAATGTGTACAACAAAATTCTGTTCTGTTGTCTTCGGCGGAACGTCGAGGCTTTCTGTCATAAACAGGATTCACTGATGCGTTGCGACGCGTGTTGTCCGTCTCTGTGATCAACAAATACCGCCGCTTAACTGCTGTAACCTATACTCCACCGTCGAAATGTCGATCACACGCGACATTCCAGCAATGATCGATGATTAAGTCAGATATTGGTCGAAAATCATGATGTTTGCACCAGTTAAGGATCCCATCGAAATATCGCGTAACGTTTGGTATGGTATTCATAAACTAGAATTATGTGGCTAACCGACGGCGAAAAAAATGAAGATATGTTGAGTCATTTCGACAGAATACACGAACGTGACGGACAGACGGACAGATGGACACCGCGCGACGGCATAGGCCACGCTTGTGTATAGCATCGCGCAGCAAAAGCCGCATTGTGGTGTCTGTGCGACAGACGATAGCAGCGGCGCGCAGTACAAATATAGGCCTAGACGATCAATGGAATTAACGACTACTTTATCGCTGTATCCTGTATGACACGACTGACTTCATTACAATTCTGCGTCAGGAAAACTAGAACTGCACGGAAAGCGCAGTCAAGCGATATGCATTCTGATTGGCCGTTAATGTATCTGTAGCCGTTTGTAAGATATTCAGTGACAAAGAATGGCGTTACCCTGAAAATCATGTGGGGTTGTTCAAGGTCAATGAAAATGACGCCGTTCGATAGACCATATACAACTTTCTATTGGTCGGCCATTGTAAATAGCTCTATCTTGTACCATTTGTGAGTTATTTGACATTGAATAATATCATGACCTTGAAATATGGGTTAGAGGTCATCCAAGATCATTGAAACTAGTGCCATTTAAAAGCTTGTATGCGGTTTCCTATTCGCCTTCCATAGTAACTATGGCGCTATCCTGTATCGTCTACGAGATATAGCGATTTATTGGTAGAAAATCGCGAAATCTTTATACCCAACCTGTATTTAGCGCCCCAGCAGGGGGTGACCCCGTCATAATTTCGTGAAAATGTTTGATGCTGGTAAAACTAGAATGATTGGGCTACCGTATGGTGAAAAAATTATGACAATATGTTAAGCCGTTTTCATTTGATACCGGAACGTGACGGACAGACATACAGACGGACAGAATTGCTATATCAATATCGTGACGCGCGATAAAAAAAACTACTCTACCCAAGGGGTCGCAAATTATGCCTCTGAGAGGCCTCCAAATCTGTCTTCGCCCTCTTGACCTTTGACTTACTGACCCCCAAGTTGATTGTTTCATGCCTTTGCGCCGTGGGCCACCTGTGCCAGTTGTCATCAAAATCGATAAATTCGTTTTCAGTATATTATCCATCCATCCATCCATTTATTAATACGCACAAGGCAGCAATTATAAAATACAAAAATACACAAAGTACAATGAACAGAAAAAAATATACAAAAGGAATAAAATAAAAAAAAATGAACGCGTACTGCCAGTGA
>Ga0209338_1000580_pt1 | contig 11368 bp, 11 predicted proteins | sample OlaalgELextract1_FD_187374 | JGI IMG/M metagenome (GOLD analysis project Ga0209338, IMG submission 187374) | Olavius algarvensis symbiont microbial communities from Tuscany, Italy - Type A ELBA extract 1 (SPAdes) (version 2) | ecosystem: Host-associated > Annelida > Digestive system >... | reverse complement strand
AATGGGAGAACTGATCGAGGTCCTGGAACCGATTTACCGGCAGCTGATCGACATCCTGGCCGGCTCGCCGGCCGACGCCGTGATGTGGTCCGCCAATGTCGACGACATGATTACCTATCCCGCCTACTATGAAAAAGACATTCTGCCCTGGAGCCAACGGGCCGGCCGGCGGCTGCACGATGCCGGCATTTTAACCGTCGTCCATCCGGATGGGGAGAACTGGGGCCTGATGAATTTGATTCCCCAATCCGAAATGGATATCGCCGATGCGGTCACCCCTTATCCCATGACCAAGGTCGACATCGCCGAGTACTACGAACGCTGGTGCCGTTCCGGCAAAATGACGATCCAGGGCGGCATCCCGGAAATGTTTCTGCTGGAAGAATCCACCACCACCGAGGATCTGAAAAACTACCTGGACCACCTGTTGAAGGTCATCACGCCGGGCACGCGCTTTATCGCCTCTATTGGTGACACCACCCCGCCAAATGCGGAGTTCGACCGGTTGCTGTACATCGGCGAACGGATCGCAACAGAAGGTAAACTGCCGTTGCAGGCCGGCGGCTATGATCCCGTCAGCCAAGAGCGGATGGACCGGGTGGGCGCTGATCCAAAGGCCCGGCTGCCGGCCGATGATTCAACCCGGGCCGATGACTTGTTGATCACCGCGCAGCAGATCGTGCTGGCCGGTGATGCGCCTAAACTGGTGGACCACGTCACAAAAATGCTGGATCAGCGCTACGATGCGCGGGAGATTTTGAACGTCGGAATGCTCTCGGCCATGGAGATCATCGGTGAGCGGTTTAAGGACGGCACGGTGTTTATTCCGGAAGTTCTGCTTTCAGCCCGGGCGCTCAATGAAGCCTTAAAAGTACTCGAGCCGCATTTGGCCGGCAATCGGATCGGCAAAAGCGCTAAGATATTGGTCGGAACCGTTTTGGGCGACCTTCATGACATCGGCAAAAATATGGTGTTGACCATGCTCAAAGGCGTCGGCTATGACACCGTCGACCTGGGCGTCAATGTGAAAGCCGAAAATTTTGTCGAACAGGTGTCCGGGCACCGGCCTCAAATCCTGGGTCTGTCGGCCCTCCTGACGACAACCATGCCCCAAATGGAGCTGGTGATCAATGCCCTGGAGGAGGCCGGGCTCAGAAACCAGCTCAAGATAGTCGTCGGCGGCGCCCCGGTAAATGCAAAATTTGCCGCTGATATCGGGGCCGACGGTTATGCTCAGGATGGTGGGGAGGCGATTACTGTAGTGAAGGGGCTTCTTACCGATTAAGCCATGATGTTGCGGTTAAGGAGAGCAGTATTTGGGCTAAACAGTGGAGAAAAAATTCCAAGCGACAAAAAACAAATAACAAATAAATTCAAAAATCCAAACACCAATGACCCAAACAAGAAATAGAAGGGTGCGATAATCTTCTTTATGCCTCAAGCCAATCCGCCTGTCGATCTGTGGAGATAGCCGAGTGATTAACTTCATAATCGGTATTTTGGTTTCGAATTTGAGTTTTGGAATTTGGGATTTATTTGAAATTTGGAATTTGATTTTTGGGATTTATCCGACTTAATTCTGGATAAACGTACTGATAAAGCAAACCCGAGATTTGCAATAATAGAGAAGGTCCGAAACTAGGAAGGAGGATGCTATCGTTATGTCTTTAATAACAATCACCCAAAGCATGGGCTGCATGGGCGACGCAATCGCCAAACTCGTTGCTGAGCGTCTGAACCTGGAATTATATGACGATGCCAGACTGCAGCGCACGCTTCAAGGCATCGGCCGGGACCTTGCAGATCTCAAAGACTTTGATGAGCGGGCGCCCGGCTTTTTCGACCGGCTCCTCGGCAACAAGCCGGACATCTTTTTGGATTTGATGGAAGCCGTCATCTACGAAGTCGCGAAAAAGGGCGAAGGCGTTATCATCGGCCACGGGGGGCAGTATCTGCTGCGGGATTTCGGCTGTGCCCTGCACGTGTTGATATATGCCGAACGCTCCACGCGGATCCGTTACGCCATGGAGCAGGAAGGCATCAGCCGGGAAGTTGCCGAGCGGCTCATCCGACAAAGCGATGACAATCAAGCCGGCTATTTTCGCTTTGCGTTTCATCGAGACTGGAATGACTTGTCCCTGTTTGACCTGGTCGTCAGCAGCGAGAAAATGTCGGCCCCGTCGGCGGCCGACATTATTGTGGCCGCAGCGCAAAATCAGGAAATGAAAACCTGCAGCCTGACCGCGCTGGACGCCATGGATCGGCTGTCCCTGGAGAAAAAAGTCGAGGCCGCCCTGTTAAATAGCAACTTCGATCCACGCTATATCCACCTCGCCGTGCCGGACAAAGGTGTAGTGCTAGTCAAAGGACTGACCGAAAGTGAAGAAAACCTGCGGCGGCTCGAAGCGGTGGTCGGCGAGGTTGACGGCGTCGATCAGGTTCGCTGTCAAGTCTCCGTCAGGCCGGCCGTACTAATCTAAAACCACGCCGAACTTTCGCTAAGTCGCCTGGCGGCGGAAGGAGTCAGTTTGATTGAAAAAAAGACTCAAGCCTTTCCAAGATTTTTACAAGGCGAATACCGAAGTAGTGTAATCTGCACATACTATTAAAATGACGGAGCGCAGCGACATCCACAAATCTTCAATCTTCAATTTTCAATAGTCAATTACGATTCTTGGGGAGGATCTCGACGACGTAGCGCTCCCGCCGTTTGGCATAGTCCTGCTCGCGATTTTCCCTGGCTTTCGCAGATCGCCAGTCTTTCAGTACGGTCTCGCGGACTTCTTCCAGCGGTGGCAGTCGGGCCGGACGGCCATCGAGGGTGCGTACCAGGTGCACACCGTAGACGGAGGTGACAGGGCCGCCCCACGTCCCGGGGGCGAGTTCGGCGATTTGCCGGTAGAATCCCCGGCCGAACACACTGTCGATGGCGCCCGGCGGCGACAGCTTGAGCTGAGCCGGCAACAGTGTGCGCTGCCCCAGCGTGGTTGGGTCGGTTGCCGGCTCCGACACCAGCGTCTTCAGGGTTTGTGAAACGATAGCCGTGGCAGGCGATTCACCCAGGTAGATTTGCTCGAACGCAAGACGCGGTTCACTGCGGTAGGCCTGTACGTTGGCAGTAAAATTGGACTCCAACTCTCCGGCCGCAGGTTCCTGCAAATAGATGCCGGTGTCGGTCAAAAACTCCATCTTTTGCCGCAGTCGGCGTCGCACAACAGTATCATTTCGGTCCAGGCCGAGCGCCAGTGCGTCGCGGTAATAGACCTCCGAGCGAATTTCCTCTTCAATCAGGTGATCAAGCTCCTCTTCGGTGGGCGTCCGGTTCCAGACCCGGTCGAATTCACCCGTTATCTGGCGAATTCGTTCAGGGGTAATGACGATAGTTTTGGAAGCATTCTGGCGAAAATCATTGAGGGCTGTGTAGATCAGGAAAACAAGGCCCCCGATGGCGATGAAATGCAGCAGCGGTTCCCGCAGAAACCGCTGCAGTATGGAAGAATAATGGCCGGTCAAGATTGCGGTGTGTACCAGATGGGTGACGTGTAAGCCCGTTCCTGGGTCGCGAAGGGCGCTTCTTCCGGCAGGTCGATGCCGAACCTGAAGGCATCATAGGTGGACCAGCGCGGCGTCGGGATCTCAAGTACCCGCGCATAGTAAAAGGCTTTCTGCCCGGCATCAAAATCAGGGTCGGACCAGACGGTCATCAATTCCGAGGCGCCGATGGTATTGGTCCAGGAGGCCATGGCTGCGTCGACCGTGTTGCCCACCGGCGGCAGTTTGCCATTTTTACCGGGCACCCTGTCACCCGACCACGCAACGTCGTAAACTTTCTCATGGGTGGTGCCGTCGGCATCGAGCCAGCCTTTTACGATCTGGATCCGATCGAGATTGGCGCCGATGGGATCGCGCAGGGCAAAGACCAGGAAGTTGGGCGCGCTCGCGTCCTCGGGTTTCGCCCGCAGGTCGCCGCCCATGGGAACGCCTTTCTTATAGCCGGCATTGGCCGGTATGCGGGAGTACAGGTCCCGGTCGTTAAATTCCCAGCCGCCAAACAACCGCACGGCCATACGCGGCCCGGTGGTGCCGTAGACTTCCCGGCGCAGCATCGCATCGAAAATGGCTTCCCGGGTATTCTCGGTGGCCCAGACCGCGGCCAGCCCCGACGCCACCATCTGCCAGCCCACGATTTTCCCTTTGTCCGTTTCCATGAAAACATGGCTCATTCGTTTTGGATTGGGTTCGTAGCCGCTGTGCTTGCCGAAAAAATTGTCTTCTTCGGCGGTGGCCAGGGACGTATGGCTGTCGGTGGCGCCAATCAGACCGAACTTGTAAGGATTGGTGCCGAGGCGTTTTTCGATCGCCAGGCCGCGCTTCAATGCCTCGCGGGCATATTCGCCTGCCAGCATGTCGTTGGTCTTGGCCTCTGAGACGTCGAGATTGCCGATATCCCAGTTCTCGTAATCGGCAAACTCGTCGTCCGGCGACAGGAAGGGATGGGCTTCGCCGTCACCCTTGATCTGGGTAACTTCGTAAAGCGGCTCCCACTTGTTGCGCTGGGTGACATAGCTCTCGTCCACCTTGGTGCCGTTCCATTGGGCTTCAAGCGGAAACATGATTCCGTTGGACAGGTTGCCGTTGTGTGCAATTGCCAGCACTTCGCCGCCGGTCTTATTTTCGTAGTTGGCCAGATACTTCCACAGATCCCTGGGATCGGGGCTGCCCTGGGGGGCGGTCATGGTGAAAGGCACCACCTGCCGGGCACGCGTCGCACCATCGCGCATCATAACAACCCGGTGCATATTGTTGCCCTTGATCAAGGAAGTCCACTCAAAGCCGATGAAGGCGGTAAATTGGCCGGGGTCGTTGAAAGCCTCGGCCTCGTCAATGACTTTTTCCCACAAATTTTTGTAGAGCTTTGAACCGGGTGAATAAAGGGCGAACATTTCCGGATCCATCTTGTCATTGGAAAATGCCGTGATTAAGTCCAGCGAAGCCTGCACTGCGGCATCACCGCCTTTTTCCAGGGCCTTGATCCAGCGCGCCGACTGTTCGTAGGCCATCAACTCCGGTTTGCCGGCGGCAATATCACCAAAAAAACCCATGCCGTCGGAATGGTCGGCGACCACCAGCCAGTCCAGGGGACGCGACAGGCGCACCGCCTGCCCGGTGGAGGAAACGACCTCCTCGCCGCGTGCGAACCGGTAAGCTTCACTGGGCGACAGGCGATTGCCGAACAAGCCGGCATCCATTGACAGCGAGGTGTGGAGGTGGGTATCGCCCCACAGCGGCCTCTCGGGGATGCCACGTTTGGCATAGGGCGAATATACTTTGCCCGTATAGGCATTGGACAGCAGATCTTTGGTCGGTGTGCCTGTATCCGAAGCTGCCGCGGGCCGGGGGATCATGAAAATCACCATCAGTGATGCGGCTAAAACAAATCCGTTCATATTCTTTCTTTTCAAAATCATTGTCTTCTCCTGAATTGGAAGCTCATATCGAGGGTATGCTTATTATGATTTACTCATTGTAACCACATTTTTTAATATTTCAATCGGCCGACAATCCAATCGCAGTTTTCGCGTTAATCCCTCTGAGAAAGCAATGTCATAGTTTTCTGAATTCTCACGGCGCCGCTGGAGCTATAGTGACCCAACCCGGCTAAACCTGAGAGAAAAAAAAGGATGTCAAATCTTGATTAGTAAATTAGACAAATAAAGTGAAACTTCAAATCACCATTCGAGGTTTGACCCTGATAGACCCGCTTGACCGATCAATTTCATTTCGTCCACCTTTATCTAACTTTCTTAAATCTATAGTATTTTGGTTTTGACAATAATCCCGATCTATGCGTTAATTAATTGGGATATCAGAGAGTTTTTTTCAGGCAAAGGTTGTCATTCTTGCGTGAACAAGAATCCAGGGGCCCCTGAGCCAATATACTTGGATACCCTCCTAAGCAGCATGACAAAACTCCCGACCTAGTAATCGCATATGCTAAGAATAACATGCTGAAATTAAGATCATATTGATCAATTCAGTAATTAACTATTTCAATATATCAGATAAATTTTTATAACTTATTAGAATTGCGTAAAAATTTTCAAAGATTGATGCTGGAAAACGTAAAATAATACGGCAGTTAGGCAGTCTATTAAGATGAGCATAAATTGCAGTAATTGTCATTTACAATATCAACAAAGAAATTTTTTAACCGAATAAAATATTTAAAGATTTAGACGATAATCGGCCACTATGCCGTGATATAATACGGTAATTAGGTGGTCTAATACTATGTTAGATTCAATATTATGTATAAAAGAAAGTCTGAAGAAGAAATAATTGAAACCAATAAGAAGCAACAAAGGCATGCTTGGCTTCCATATACGCCGATCAAAATAGGTCTTAAAGTTGTAATATTATCATTTTTCTTTTTAGGGTTAATTGGTATGCATGGTTCATCAGAAGGTCCGCTGGGACTAAATTTAAAGACACTTGTGGAATCTTCAAAATATGGAATAGCTTCATTTATATTCCTCTATGTTCTCCAAATAATTAACGGCAAAGATATTTCTTTGGATACATTTAACCGAATTTGTAAGACATGTTATACGCTTTATAAACGACCCAAATTTTGCTGTGAATGCGGTGGTAAACTAGAGCCTATAGAATATTACGACAATCATAAATGAATTTAATCTAACAAGGCGCATGCACTCTGACACCCAAAGCTGTGCCGCTTTTAATTTTTCTATGTAATCCCCAAAAATATGACCTTTACAGTTTTTTCGGTCCTTTGGGTGCAGGTGATGCGCGGGCGTTATAAATGTATGCGATATTGTAGCTTTTTATATTTTTTTATTATCCTTTCTTTTTTCCTGAACGTTGGAAACGCAGCGCAGGTAAGTGGAATTGAAAAACGGTTCATTGATGCTGGCCTTGTTGATATCAGCACCATCGACAACACAATTCAAGTCGATCTTGTAAACTCAAATCCAAAAAATAATTATTTCCGTGAAAACTACTACAATGGTCTTGATAAAGCTTATTTAAGAAAAGATGTTGCTATTAAACTATCTAATGCGCAGAAGGTTTTGAAAGCTAAACACCCCAATTATTCACTGCTTATTCTGGATGCCGCAAGACCGAGAAGTGTCTCAAAAAAGATGTATGAAAAGATGAAGGGAACTAAGTTCGAAAAATATGTAGCCAACCCGGAAAAAGGCTCAATGCACAATTACGGAATTGCCGTGGACATCACCATTGTTGATGAAAATAGCAAAGAAATTGATATGGGATTTACCCCGTTTAGGAAAAGCACATTAAAGTTATACTGGCAATTCGCTAAAATGAAAATGGGCTTCAAACTCAATCAGAAGCAGGCTGAAAATAGAAATCTTCTCTCTGATACGATGAAAAAGGCAGGTTTTTTCCCTTTGAGTTATGAATGGTGGCATTTTAACGGGATGCCGAAGGATCAAGCAAGAAGAAAGTACAAAATAATTGAGTAATTTATAACCATGCCAGTGCACCTGACGCCAAAAGCCGGGGCGTTTAGGAAAGGTGATGATTCATGAAAGGCTTAGGCTTTTTTGATAGTTTCTGGGAGTTTTTGGCGCAGGTGACCGGCGGTCGTTATATTTCAAAATACAATGAAAGCTGCAAGCTGTCCAAATTGTGAAACTAAATTTAGAGCCTCTGAAAACAGCGCGTATAAGGGCGTTGCGAAAGATTACCGTGACTATATGCAAATCGGTCATAAGGCGCCTGAGAAATGGATAGACGAAAGTTCGATGGTGAGATGCCCTAATTGTGGATATGAATTCAAAAGCGAAGCAGTTAGATTCTTAGGAATCCTAAGTCCTAAAGGGCTTAAAATATTTTTTGGGCTTTATGTATTTGGTTTCATCTGTTTTGCGATATGGGCGCTTTTCTCGGCTTTTCGATAAACAAATAGTTGAAATAATATAACCATGCGTTTGCACTCTGGCCGGCTATACCGTGCGGATTACAACATTCTTTGGATCACCGAGTTTTAAGCAGTCAAAAACTTTGGAGATTAAATCAACCGCCGGCAGGTGAAACGCCCCGTTATATGGTCATGAACGAAATTCGTCCTATTCATTTGATGCTCATATTCATCGCGGGATGGATAGTGGTATCTTGTATCATCAGTTTATTGGGAGGATGGTTCCGGCTTGCGAGACGATACCCTCTTCCCAATGGACCTGTGAAGGTCATCGATAGTTTCAATTGGAGAAGCCTTAATTTGAATTACATTTGTGGATATAGCAGTTGTGTTAATATCAAAATATCGGATATAGGACTGATCCTAAGAACATCACTAATCTTCTCAATCCTTCATGGTCCGATTCTTTTACCATGGTCTTCCATTTCAGGTCTGGAATACAAGGAAGGCTTTTTAAAACGGATTATACTCCATGTAGGAAGAAATCGGCTTGTATTTTACGGAAAGGTTGCAAAAGCGATTTATAAAACGATACGATCAAGAAAAGATATTTTTAGTAGCCTCAATTAATCCAAAATATCATATAACCAGGCATATGAACCAGACGGGGAAAACTATGGCGATTTGCGTTAAAATCCCTGCTTGGGCGAATTAACTTTTGCCCGCTGGTTATACGCAGCCGTTATGTTTGCGTAATTCGGAGGATCGTACAAAATGATCGGAATTGGACTACCAGAGCTGATTATTCTCTTCATATTAGCGGCTCCCGTTGTCATAGTGATAATAGTTCTTTCTAACGCCAGAAAACAAAAGGATTCCCAGATCAAGTCAATTGACATCCAGCCTCCACCATTACCGAAATTAAGTGAAAACGATTTGATCAAGGAAGCTTTAGCGGCCTTTAAGAATGACAACTTTCAATCTGCTATTGACTCCTTAAATCGCGCTATTGAGATTAATAAACAATCCTATACGGCTTTCTATAATAGAGGAGTTGTCCTGCTTAAAATGGGCCAGAAAGAGAAGGCTATCAGCGATTTTAAAATTGCTGCGAATTTAGGCCATGAAAAATCAAAAGAGTACCTTCAAAATTTAGGAATTTCCTATTAACCGAAAGCGAAAGCACATAACCATGCGTTTGCACTCTGACCGGCTATATCGAGCGGCTTACAACATTGGTTGGCACTTTTACATTTTGGCAGCTTCAAATTTAGCGTTTAAACCCACCGCCGGCAGGCGAAACGCCCCGTTAGCGGTACTTGATAATGAAATCAATAGCGATAATATTAACAATTATAGGTTGGGTTCTAGTCGCGTGTGGTGCGTTCGTATTCGCTGCAAGCCCCTGGATTTCTGCTGCCACCCTGGAACCATTCAAGAACGCAGTGCTTGTCGGCATACTCTTTGCGCTTTCAGGCCATCTGTTTACACAAGCACGGGCTGCGAAGGAATCCGCCGAAAAACGCTCCCTCTTCTATCTTGAATCGTGTGTGCTGGCTTTCGACGAGGCTAGAGCGCTTCTCAAAGACGGCAACAATGACCGCATCACATGGATCGCAGGCGGTCGGGCCTTGACACACGCACATGAGCTGGCTGCAGACGTAACAGTAGGCGCGCACCGTCGCGTTTTGGAGCTACACAAGCTCAAGTACAGGGGTTTCTTCCACGAGGCTCTGGCCGACAAACCAGCGTCTTTCTTTTACGGTGCAAGCGACATAGCCGTTCCTTTAGACGAAGTGGCTGCAGCCTCAACAGCAAGAGGGGAACGAGGCGGCAGGGTCGTCACTTCCACAGTAAGGGAGCTCTCCGAGAATTCCATTCATGCGGTATGGGAGGCCGCACAGTGGCCGGTAGACTGCAAAGATCCTTTGGATAAGAAATTCTCACCTCAAGAGCGGGACAAACTACTTGTGCTCTTTCCAGGTCTTCACGAGTTCCTTGAACACAAAGACCAGTGGCAATCTGCATCAGGCCGCCTCTTTCCGAGGAATATAGAAGAGACCCGCTAGCCATTGTATCCAGCGGTTTTTCTACGCGCTGCGTGCTTTGAAAACGCGCTGATACCTGTCGTCAGCAGGAGCCACAGATTATCAGGAATAAATCGATATGAAGTTGGGAGAGAAAACCTCTCAGGAACTTATGGATCTCGCAAATGATTACAATTGGGATGATGGTTTCGAATTGCCAAATAAGATCGCAGATCATCCTAATTGCGATTTGGGAACAGCTCTATCTCTTTTATGGCTGTCAGAAGCAATAATATATTACACTGGCGAAGTTAAAGAAAGCCCATACAACAAAGATTGGGTCTATTTTTGTAGAAAACTGATTAAAAGACTCAGCAATAGTTACTATAAAATTGGAGAAACAAGTTTTGATCCCGAATTAACCAAAGCGCAAATTTATAAAATGAAAAAAGCCAATATCCCAGAATTTTTTTATCAGACAGTTAAAGAGAAAAATGCTAACCATGCCAGTGCACCTGACGCCAGACACCGAGCCGATTAAAAAGTTGGTGGTTATAGAGCCTATTTCCCCCATTCAAAGTGATATTTGAATCACTCTAGCGCAGGTGACCGGCCAACGTTACGTGGCTTGAGGTCATCAGTAAAAGGTGATAAATGAAATATGAAAGGAATTATTGAAAATGTTTAAAAGCTCTCCTATTCCACTTTGGGTAAATATCTTACTAATTGTCCTTATAATGTTTATGGCCATACAGGGGTATTTGTTCTATTTCAATCACCAATTTCTCCTTGATGCTGGTATAACCATTGAAGGGGTACCTGATTTAAACATCATATACACAACCGCAGGAAGACTGCTCGCTATGACAGCCGCTTCCGTTTTTGTCTTGTATACTCAAAACCCAAACCAATATCTTGTTGTGTTATTTATGAGTATCTTTAAGGATGGTCAGCAGACCCTTATAGATCCATTATTCCCTTCTGCAAATGCGGCTCCACTAGTAGATTTTGGGATGCATTTTGTTATAGTTGCACTTGAGATTTGGGCGTTTATTATTGTATACAGAATCACAAGGCAAGAGAATAAAGACAATAAACCTGCATAATCTAATCGTTGTAGATGGTTTAAAGGGTGTGACCAATCTCTTTTTATCCGCGTTCCACGGGGACAGGCTTGATGGTCGTATCTATCATTACGATTAAGCGGTAACATTTTATTTTGTGTAATGTCGTGAATTCCTGAAGGAACGAAAAAGTTAGGTATGCTGCTATCTATTTTGATTTTTATTCCATTTAAGAAAGTCAACCTATAGAGCCTGCGCATAAACTTAAAATTGATCAGAATAAATTACAAAATTGTAGGTCCAACATTTTAAATTTGGTCAATGTTCTTTGAAAAATTGGTTAAAGCAGCAATCTGCTGTGCTTCAGGTTA